>CAJICM010000109.1_pt1 | contig 23447 bp, 22 predicted proteins | sample 9199691 | NCBI WGS metagenome assembly CAJICM01 (sample SAMEA7708338, study PRJEB35096) | sediment metagenome | biome: marine neritic benthic zone biome [ENVO:01000025]; feature: sediment [ENVO:00002007]; material: shallow marine sediment [ENVO:03000034] sea grass bed [ENVO_01000059] ...
AACGAGCAAGGCAATTGCAGCGTTCCATGCAAAGGTCCTGCAGGCATTGGATGATACCTTAACGTCACTTGAACGCGAAGATGCAGATCTGGCGGCCCAGGTGCGCGCCATGAAGCAGGACGTTGCGCAAATGACAGACGAGCTCGCCCGTCATGAGATTCTGCGGCTCAAGGCGGATGAACCCAAACGCCTGATGACCTACGCTCGCGAGGTGGAGGTCATGGAAATACTGAATGATATCTTCAAGACGACGCGCAGGATCGCTCGGACACAGATCGACATGTTCAACCCTGACGAAGCCGCCGCCGCATATGCTGGTTCGCAGGACGCTGACCAGAGCACGACCGTGTCAGATTGAAGCAATCTGACGCGTGAATCGTCTTCTATCAAAATGACGGCGATCAGTTTTTTCTCGTTTTGATGTTTCCGTCAAAACGAGAACTGATCCAGGGCCTGTTGAAGTTCAGTGTTTGCCGACCCCCTCATAGTGATCCGGTACTACATTCTGATCACCAATGGGCGGACGCACATAACTGCGGTCTTCGGCTCGTGGCGGCAGTTCGATCGGCTCCGGTGTCAAATCCTCATACGGGATCAGACTTAGAAAATGCCGGATGCAGTTTAGCCGCGCACGCTTCTTGACATCCGCTTCGACTACATACCAGGGCGCTTGCTTGATATCGGTGTGCGCAAACATGGCGTCCTTGGCCTTTGAGTACTCAACCCAGCGGCGTCTGGATTCCAGGTCCATCGGGCTCAGTTTCCATCGTTTGGTCGGATCGGTGATCCGGCTCTGGAAGCGGCGTTCCTGCTCCTCATCACTGACAGAGAACCAGTATTTGACCATGATGGTGCCTGAACGCACCAGCATGCGCTCGAACTCCGGGCATGACCGCATGAATTCCTCGTACTCCTCATCGCTGCAGAACCCCATGACGCGCTCAACACCGGCACGGTTGTACCAACTGCGATCGAACAGCACGATTTCGCCAGCGGCCGGCAAGTGCGGCACATAGCGCTGGAAGTACCACTGCGTCTTCTCGCGTTCCGTCGGCGTGCCGAGCGCCACAACCCGGCAAATCCGAGGGTTTAGAGGTTCTGTCATGCGTTTGATGGTACCGCCCTTGCCGGCGGCGTCGCGGCCTTCAAACAGGACGACCACTTTCAGACCCTTGGCCTTTACCCACTCCTGCAGCTTGACAAGCTCAATCTGCAGATCCGCCAGTTCCTTTTCATAGATTTTTGCTGGAATCTTGCCTTTGTCCACCTTGATATCTGCGCCAAACTGGCCGCTATCCGGCACTGTGGCCGTTTTCGTACCGTGTTCTTTCTTCTTCGTCATTGAAGCCTCCCGTTTGCTCCCAGCATGAAACCAATGTACTTTCCTTCGCGCTGGTTGGTTCTTGAAACCAGCCCAGTCGCGTTACGCCAGCGGGTAGCCCTTGCGCTCATCTGCGGCATCGACAGCTTCGGCATCTGCGTTTGGTTCGACCCGCAGTTTAACCAGAGAACGATCGGTCGCCTCGATGACCGTTAAACGATACCCCAGCTCGACAATATAGTCTCCCTCGCGGGGGATGCGCCGCAGCCGCGCCATCATCAACCCGCCAAGCGTGTGGAACTCGGTCGCCGGCAAATGAACGCCGAGGACCTCATTGGCCTCGGATATCGAGACCCTGGAATCCATGAGGTAGATATCATCGCCGATCGAGTTGAAATCGTGGCGCCGCTTGGGCTGGTACTCCTCGAAATCATAACCGACATCAATTTCGCCCAGCACTTCCTCGATGATATCTTCCATGGTGATCATGCCGATCGCCGATCCGAACTCGTTGACGACGATTGCCATGTGGTCCTCGCGCCGGCGAAGCTCCGGCAGCAGACCGTCAATCGTCTGATTGGGCGCCACATAGAAGGCCGGCTTGATCATGTCGGAGATCGGCTTCTTGTTGGAGTGGTCACACAGCATGTCCCATGTGCTCAACGTGACGATGCCGGTAATGTTGGAGGTGTTGTTCTCGAAGACCGGAAGGCGGTTAAAGCCGTGCTTGCGAACCAGGTCGACGGCGGTGCGCATGCTCTTCTTGCCGATCTTGTCGCTGTCCAGAGATATCACATGCGCCATCGGAACCATCGCCTCGGCCACTGTGGTATCGGCAAAGCGGATGACCCGGCGGATGCGGCCCCGGTTGGTTTCACTCATCGCAGCGCTTTGCTCGGCCATATCGACAAGGGTGCGAAATTGCTCCCGCGTGATAAACAGGGTCTGCTCGGTCTTGCCGGCACCGGCCAGCCGCGCCAGGAAGCGCGCAATCCGCGAAAAGACGAATATGACCGGATAGAACAGCTTGGCGGTCCAGCTAAGCGGATAGATGATGATTGGTGTCAGCACCGACGTCTTTTGTTGATAGACGCTCTTTGGAACAATCTCACCGATCACCAGAAACAGTGGCGTGAAAGCAAGAAATGCATAGAGCTCGCCGCGATGGCCGAACCATCCGATCATCAACAGCGTGCCGATTGTCGTTAAGGCGATGGTGGAGATGTTGGTCCCGACCAGCGTGGTGCTCAGCAGGACCTCGGGCTTCTGCAACATCTTCAAAGCCAGCTCGGCTCCTCGATTGCCCTGCTTGCCGGCATGACGAAGTTTGATCTTGTCGGCATTGACCAAGGCGATCTCCGAGCCGGAGAAGAACCCCTTCAACAGCAACAGGACAACCATAAGTACAACAGCCAGGATCGGATCCATGCCTAGGCCTCCACTTCTTCAGCTTCAGCGGGTACGGGAATATCGGCCGGCTCGGCATTCTTGGCGAAACGGACGCTGGCAACGCGGTGACCCTGCATCTTCAGCACGGTCGCCATGTATCCATCAACCACTACGGTGTCGTTTGCACACGGCAAGCGATCCAGGTGGCGAAACACAACACCGCCAATCGTTGTCATCCGCGGATCCTCGATGCCAAAATTGGTCAGGTCGTTGAAATCCGTCAGCTTCATGTCGCCGGGTACTTCGTAGACGTTTTCATCGTGCTCCTGGTAGTACGCCTGGCTTGATATGTTCTCGGAAATCTCGCCGAAGATGAACTTGATGATGTCACGCATCGTGACGAGCCCTTCGACACCGCCGAATTCATTCAGCACAATGGCGGCTCTGGCATTGTTGGCCTGGAAGAAATCAAACATCTCGTCGACGTTCTTGGTTGGCGGCACAACAACCGGTGCATGCATGATATCTTCGGGATGAACTGATTTCAGATCGGCGCCGTCCATGCTCAGCTTCAGCACATCTTCGGCATGCAGAAATCCAAGAAAGTTGTCTGCCCGGCCACGGCAAATCGGCACTCGTGGGTGTTGAAACACCTTGAACTGCTCAATCATTTCCGGCACCGGCGTGTCAACGTCCAGATAGTCGATGCGCGTTCTCGGTGTCATGATCTCGACGATTTCCGTTTCACCGGCTTCCAGGAGATTGTCGATCAACACCCGCTCGGTCGCATCCAGCACGCCCTCGTCCGCGACATCCTCAAGAACGGCCCGGAACTCGTCGATGCGCAGGATGTTTTCCGGCGCGCGTTCTTCGCCGACGATCCACGTTGTGATGCCGCCTGCGACCAGGCGGATGGACCGCCGCAGCGGCGTAATGAGCCGACTCCACAAGGTCAAAGGCGTTGCGACGAGACTGGTGCTGAAGCGAATTGGATTGTTAACGGCAATGGTTTTCGGTGTGACTTCGCCGAACAACAACAACAGTGGGAACATCACCAGGATATTGATCCAACCGGCTCGCTCCGGGCCGTAAAGAGCAAACAGTATACCGGCCATATTGATCGTAGCCGCGATGTTGACCAGTTCATTGCCGCACAGGATCGAGATGATCAGGCGTCGGGGTTCATCGAGCAACGCGTGCAAAGTTTCCGACTTCGGATGACGCTCGCGGCGCAGCTTTTGCAGATCCAGCCGCGACAGAGAAAACAAAGCCGTTTCCGAACCTGAAAACAGTGCGGAACATGCGAACAGGAATACTTGCAGTGTAAGCCGGGCGATCATGTCCGGTTCGAGCAAGCGGGCCATGTCCACTGAGAAGAAACCGATGAACTGGCTCCAGTATGCAGCAGCTTTGAAAAGGATCTCTTGCATACTTCTTCACACGTCAACAATAAGGCGCCCGTGTTCGCGGCCGTTTGCGATCCCGTATGAGGTACCGGCATGCAGACTGGCAGAAACAATGGTGCAACAATTTCTATCCGCCGCCGACTGTAGTGAATGGGATGGCCAATACGTTGATATAGGTCAAGAAGACAGTGCTTAACTGCATGGCCTGCGATGCCTGCGCCTGCTCTCTGGCGCCGCAACGTGGGCCGGTATGTGGCCTGGGAAACGGGGATGTTGCCGTGACTGACCAGCGACCAGCAATACCTCACCTACTGGATATGGCATCTTGAACAGTTATTTTGTTGTGTGCACTATCGGTAGCACCTAAACTCGATGGTTCATCAATAAGGGAATCGCAAAAAGTGTCAGTTGCCGAATCGGTAGGGGAGTTGGATTTGCGGTGCGCAGCCTGTCCGGTCCACCATCATGCAGTTTGTCAGGCTCTGGGCGGGTTTTATCTGAATGAGCTCGCAGGTATCATGACACATCGTCATTTTGAGGCTGGTACCGAGATCGTACATCAAGGCGAAACGAGCAATCTGTTCGGGATCGTCGCTTCCGGTGTTGTCAAGCTGACGCGATTACTTCCTGACGGTCGTCAGCACATTGTCTGCCTGCTTTCGGAATCCGATTGCATCGGCGATGTGTTCTCCGCCGAAAGTCACGACAATGCTATGTGTGTCACCGATGTAGAGCTGTGCTGTTTTCACCGCAAACAATTCGACGAGATCGTCAAGAGCCATCCAACCCTCGGACACCACCTGTTGCAACGGGTTACAATGGATCTTGAAGAGGCGCGGCAATGGCTCACGGCACTGGGCCGGAAAAATGCTGTTGAAAAAGTTGCCATGTTTCTCGTCTGGATCTGGAACGAAGAACATGAACACTGCTTGCATGCCCCCAGGCGCGTGAATGACATGATGTTGCATTTTCCGTTTTCGCGAGAAGAAATTGCCGACTTTCTCGGTCTAACGCTTGAAACTGTCAGTCGCTGCATTAGCAAACTTGATGTCGATCGAGTTATTACGCTTGTTAACGCGAAGTGCATTGAAATCCGCGATCTTGACAGATTGCGGCAGATTGCCGAGTCGGATATTTGACATTTGCCAGGTCAACAGATCGACTCCGGGAACATTAACGGGGCCTGACCCCAAAGCGGTTCAGATTTTGATTGAATCAAAACCGCGCCCTATCCCTTTGTTGTCGAATTTCTTTTTCGCAAAACCGGTTTCAGCTTTTGTGAGAAATGCTCTAGTAGGCGGGCTTTGTTGGCTTGTTTGCGTTAAGTCAAAGCACAGATTGAGAATGCAGGTCACTATCGTCTGTACCGCCAACCTTGCGCCGGCCTTTGCCGGGACAAAGCCGAGTTGGCGTGCCTGGAAACAGATATGGCCCGCGATTTCATGAACCAGCAAGATAAAAGCAAGTCTCATCCTCCCGGGCCACATGGCCTGGTAGAGCACACCACATCAGCACCCATTTGGGACCACTGCTTCACCATTCAGAACGTGGAGGTCCAATGATGACGCAAGCTTTCTTCAGCTTGGTTACGCGTATTTCGAACCTCCAGGAAAACTCGTTCAACTGCCGCGCACTGAATCAGTTGCGAAGAAAAGCTCGCGCCCAACTGAACCAGATTTTTGACGACCTCCGGCTACCGCAACCAGCCGGCGGGTGAGTTTGATGTCAGTGTCGCCAGAGACTACGAAAGATAACGGGTTAACGCTGCCAATCCGCGCCGCATTTGAACTGATTGGTGGTACGCTTCGCGATCTCGCACCGATCGTCGTAGTCGTCGCCTTCTTTCAGTTTGTCGTCCTGCGCCAGCCAATTCAAAACTTTGCTGACATTGTCATCGGCTTTCTGTTTGTTATTGCTGGACTTGCTATCTTTATTCGGGGCCTTGAAATAGCCCTGTTCCCTTTAGGGGAAGCCCTGGCCAACGCATTTGCCAGGAAAGGTTCTCTGTTCTGGTTGTTGAGCTTCGCCTTCGGACTTGGGTTTGGCACAACTGTAGCCGAGCCGGCATTGATTGCCGTGAGCGAGGAGGCCGCAAGTGTCATGGCTTCGGCAGGCTTCATCACTGCGGACGAGGCTTACTATGCCCAGGCATTGCGTTTGACGGTTGCCATTTCAGTCGGCTCTTCTCTAATCCTCGGTGTTCTGCGAACCCTGAAAGGCTGGCCTATCCAGCACCTTATTATTTCAGGATACATCCTGGTTGGGCTCCTTACCATGATTGCACCAGAAGAGATCGTCGGCATCGCATATGACAGCGGCGGTGTCACCACATCAACTATTACTGTACCGCTGGTGACGGCACTTGGTGTTGGTCTGGCGAGTTCCATCAAGGGCCGCAATCCCATGATTGACGGCTTTGGGCTGATTGCCTTCGCCAGTGTAATGCCCATCATTTTCGTTCTTATTTTTGGTGTGGTGATCAGCGCATGATGACCGGGCTCTTGAGAGATTTGGCTGAAACGGTGTTGTTCACACTCGGCGATGTCGCACCCATTGCGCTGGTTCTGCTGGGGTTTCAAGTGGCGGTGCTGCGTCAACAAATTCCAAATTTGCGCCGGGTCCTCATAGGCTGTGTCTATGTCGTGCTTGGGTTGGCCTTCTTCCTGTTTGGACTCGAACGAGCGCTTTTCCCGCTCGGCAAGGAAATGGCTCGACAACTGACCGATACCGCTTTCATTGTGAAAGATACCATTGGCAGTGAACTGCACTGGCATGACTATTACTGGGTTTATCTCTTTTCCTTCGCAATCGGATTTTCCACGACAATTGCCGAACCGTCTCTGATTGCTGTTGCACTCAAGGCAAGTGATGTTTCAGGCGGCGCAATCGGAGCACGCGGTCTGCGTCTGACCGTTGCCTTCGGAGTGGCGGCCAGCCTGGCTGTTGGCACATTCCGGATCGTAACGGGTTCACCGCTTTATCTCTTCATGGTCGCAGGATACGCAATCGTGGTTGTCCAAACCGTTTTTGCGTCGCCCAAGATCATTCCGCTTGCCTACGATTCCGGCGGCGTCACAACATCAACCGTGACGGTACCGCTGGTCACTGCGCTGGGGCTTGGATTGGCGTCAAATGTACCTGGTCGCAATGTGTTGCTTGACGGCTTTGGTTTAATTGCTCTTGCAAGCCTGTTTCCCATGATCACGGTAATGGCATACGCGCAAATCAGCGACTGGCTGGCGTCCCGGGCGAGCAACACAAAACCCAAAACAAGGCGTTCGCATAAAGGAACTTCGTTATGAAATTCAAACTTGTTGTTGTAATGGCCGAGGACACCTTGACCGACAAGGCAATCGAAATTGCCCGTGACCACGGGGCAACCGGCTGTACTGTTATTACAAGTGCCCGCGGCGAGGGTTTGAATCCGACCCATACCTTCCTGGGGCTGACGGTTGCCGATCAGCGCGACATGATACTTTTCCTGGTGGAGGAGCATCTTAGTCGAAAAATTCTGGAGGCGATAAGTTCCGTCTGTGAATTTGAAGCCAATCCGGGAAGGGGCGTTGCCTTTCAAATCGACATCGAGGATACGATCGGCTTGCGAGGTCAAATCGAAAACATCCAGCAGGAAATCAGCAAGGAGGATTTGTAATGGAAACCTCATTCGTCAAGGTTGCAGACATAATGCGGACCTCATTGCACTTCGTTGGCGGGATCGACAGCGTAAAAGACGCAATTGAGCAGATGAAACAGCACGAGGTCAGCTCGCTGGTGATTGAGCGCCGCCATGATAGTGACGAGTATGGTTTGCTCACAGTTCATGACATTGCGGCCAAGGTCGTTGCTGTCAACAGTTCAACCGAACGCACCAGCGTATACGAAATCATGACAAAGCCGGCACTGACGCTCAGTGGCGACATGAATGTGAAATACGCAATACGGCTGCTTGCCCGGCTCGAGCTGACCAGAGCACTGGTTGTTGGCGATCGCGGCTTACTGGGACTGGTTACCTTGCGTGATCTCGTGCTCAGCTATTCAGAAGTCGATTGATCAATCCTGGCAAAAATGCCGTGATAGTTTTCAGGGTCATCAGTCTGAGGTGACCGCGCTGCGGTACGAATTGAACAAGTATCCCGGTTACAAACAAGGCCCTGATGTTTGCCAGGTTTGCCGTGTAAACCGAAACAGTCCACCCGCCACTTCTATTGACTTACATCAAGGAAACAAATTCGCCGACAGCATACTGTTTCGAAATTGCAAGATCCTCAAAGAAAGGATCGGCTCGAAACCGATTAAATGTTGGGGAGATTTACCGCTCAGATGATTTGATACTGTAATGGTTCCGGATTTGACCGGAGCCGGACGGCTGTTCCACGGATTTCCAGCTCCTTTGGTTTCCGAGATGGGCGGCTGAATTCGGGAAAGATAGTAAAATGCCGGAGATCGTTGAAATTACTGGAATTGGGCCGGCTTTGGCAACGGCTTGTGCCGAGGCGGGATTTTCAAGCGTCGATGAAATTGCCAGCGCTGCTCCAGCCGACCTTGCAGTCGTGCCCGGAATTGGCGAAACGCGTGCCGTAAGCCTTATCACCGCAGCCCAGTCAATGTTGAATGGTGCAGGCGAACCAAAGGCTGAAGATACAACACGCGTAAAGGCCAAAGACAACAAGAAGCAAGCCAAATCCAAAGCTGAGAAATCCGCTAAAGCAAAGAAAAAACGAAAGAAGAAAAAGAAAAAGGGCAAAAAGAAGAACGGCAAGAACCAGAAAAAGTCCAAGAAGAAAAGCTCCAAATCCAAAAAGAAAAAGTAGATCTAATTCAATTTGACGTCTGGCGAAGAATACCGTGGATGTCCTGCAAGTCCTCGATTGGCGCCAGGATCAAGTCTTCAACAGCAATCATTATGTCGACCTATTGCAGGAATGAAACGCATCCATACTGTAAGTTTCAAATCACAGTATGTAGCTTGCAAGGCCAACGTAGCAGCAATCAAGCGGTGGTCCGTCGAGCGATGGCTTTCGGTCTCATCAGTCTCTTTTTTCTCGCCTCTTGATGCCTTTGTTCTGCAAGATCGATCATTGTTTGCTGGCATCCGCGTTCGGTGTTTTCATTTTCTGGTCGGCGTTGTGTATAACTTCCGTCAGAGTTCATCTCCCAGACGCTTCGGTGGTCATTCAACTGCACATCCAGGTACTCGCGCAAGCGCTCGACCAACCCCTCATCCTCGATCGGCACAATAACTTCTGCACGGCTTTCCAGGTTGCGCATCATAAGGTCAGCTGATCCGATATAGTACTCCTCATCCCCGCCGTTTCGGAAATAGTAGATACGGGCGTGCTCCAGGAACCGCCCGACCACACTGATGATCGAAATGTTTTCCGACAGGCCGGGAATACCCGGCCGCAAACGGCAGGTATCGCGAACGATCAACTCGATTTTAACGCCTACACGAGATGCGCGGTACAACGCCTCGGTAATGTCAGGGTCTTCCAGAGCGTTAGTCTTCAGCCGGATCAATCCGCGCGAACGACTGGAGCTCTTGGAAATCTCACGGTCTATCTTGTTGAGAATCTGTTCCTTCATGTTGCGTGGCGACACAAGGATCTTTTTGTAACGTCGCAGCGGTTGACAGCCGGAAGTGAGGAAATTGAAAAAACTGGCAATATCTGAGCCTATCTCGTTGTCGCAGGTCAGCAGTCCGAAATCCACGTACATCCGAGCGGTTCCTGCGTGATAATTCCCTGTTCCGATATGGGCGTAATGGCACAGACCATTGTAGTCGCGTCGAATCACCAGTACGAGCTTTGAGTGGGTTTTAAGGCCAACGACGCCGTAAGTGACGTGGATTCCGGCTTCTTCCAGGCGGTTTGCCCAGTTGATGTTGGCCGCTTCGTCAAACCGCGCCTTGAGTTCGACTGCCACAGCAACCTGCTTGCCATTCTGCGCCGCCTCAATCAGATAATCGACAATACCGGTTCCTTCTGTCGTACGATACAATGTCATCTTGATCGCCAACACCTTGGGATCTCTGCATGCTTCGCGAACAAAGCGCACTACCGAAGTGTTGAATGATTCATAAGGATGTTGCAGCAGAAACGGTCCTTTGTTGCGAATGGCATGAAAGATGTTTGGTTCGCCGTCGAGTTCCATGTTGTCAGTCGGGTGATGATCCGGATCATGTAACTCGGTAACCTGGTTCGCCGCGATCTCGAACAGATCCCTCATGCCAAGCATGACGTCGCCTTCAAAGACGTCTTCGTCCTCGTCCAAACCGAGTTCGGCGGCCAGCATGCCGCGGTGCACCGGTTCAACTCCACGAGACGTTTCGAGACGCACGATCGGGGCAAATTTCCGGTCCCGAACCTCACTCTCAATCAGTTCAAGCAGATCATCTGCTGCCTCCTCTTCACGCTCTGTGTTGGCATTGCGTGTAACCCTGAACACCTCGCATGTCAGGACTTCAACCTCAGGAAACAGTACATCAAGGTTGTTGGCCATAACGTCTTCGAGCAGTACGAATTTGTTTGACGAACCGACCCGCACGAATCTTGGAACAGCATTACCTGTCGGCACCTTGACACGAGCCATAATCGGTGCCGTCTCTCCGGCTGTGCGCAGCGTGACCAGCAGATTCAATGACAGATTGGAAATGTGCGGAAACGGATGCGATGGATCCATGGCCAGTGGCGTCACCAGTGGATAGATGTTCTGCACGTAGTACGCCCGCACGCCCGCCTGTTCTTCCTCGAGCAACTCAACATAGTTGGAAATAGATATGTCATGTTCCAGCAGTTGCTCCTTCAGTTCCAGGAAGATGCTGTTAGCCCTGGACTGTATATCGCGGACCATTGCGATACTATCCCGGACCTGCTGGCGAGGGCTGCGGCCGTCGACCGTAAGCTCGTGGATACCAGCCCCAATCTGTTGCTTGAGTCCGCCAATGCGTTTCATGAAAAATTCATCAAGATTACCGCCGACAATGGCAAGAAATTTCACCCGCTCCAGCAGCGGTGTGCGGCTGTCTTCGGCCTCATGCAGAACTCTTTTGTTGAATTCGAGCCATGTAAGTTCACGGTTCAAGTAGAGTTCCGGTGCCTTCAGGTTCTTGCCGGTTTCAGCTTCTGACACAGCCGCTTTGTCGGCAGCCTCCCTGGCCTTTTTTGCGGCACGTTCCGCGTCGGCTTTCGAAATCGCCGCAGCGTGCGCGGCAGACGCGGCCATTTCCAGCTTTTCGGCGGCCTTCGCAGACGCACGTGTGTCATCAACTGCGGCACGGGTTTCTTTGCGCGCGTGCCCTACAGTAGCCTTGGTTCTGGCCAGCGACTGCCCGGCGCTTTTCTTTGGGCCGCGGGCCGCGGATTCGGCCTTCTTCGCCGCCTGTTCCGTCCGTTTGACAGCCGATGCTGCCTCCTCAACTTTTTTGGACGCCGACATGGCTTCAGCCTTGGCCTTGCTCGCCAGCACCTTCACCTTCTCTGCAATGGCATGTGATTCAGCTTCCCGCTCCTTCGCCTGCTTCGTCAGCTTGGCGAACAGACGGCTTACGGGTTTGATTTCGGCTGGTGCAGATTTTCGTGTTCTTTCTGCTTGCGCAAGTTCGATCTCCACGCCCTTTGCCTTGGCATTTGCCTTGATTGCCGCCATTTCCTTTGCGCGAGCTTCCGCAGCCGCTGCTTCACTCTCCGAAGCCAGTTTCACGGCATGCATCGCCATCTGTTCGGCCGCCAATGCGGCTTTCTTCGCGGTTTTGGCTTCCTTGTCTGCGCTGGCTGCAGCACGACCCAGGGCTGCGTGGTAACGGCCACTTTCCACCTCAGCCAGCACAGCCTTGGTTGCAGCCTTTGTGTCAGTTACGGATTTTGCCGCACTGGCCGTTTTATCAGCGGCTCTGGTTGCTTTTTGGTGGGACTTCGACGCTGCCAGGGATGCTCGCGTGGCATCGGTTTTCGTCGCCAGTGTTTCAGGAGACAATAGGTTGTTTTCAACCTCGTCAGCGCTCAACTCGTTCGTTGGTGGGTCGCTTGAATTTTGCAAAATGCATCCGTTTCCGGGGCAATGCCCCCTGAAGTAGTTCGGTAAAATGCGTATTGCGTACTGGTTTTTGTGACTGCAATCGCCGCAGATATGCACCCATCAAGGTTAATCGGCGCCAGAGCAATGAAACATCATGGAACGGCCAAACGCACCGTTCTTTGATCTGCATCAAGCACTTTAGAGCGGTTCAGGTTTTGATTGAATCAAAACCGCGCTCTATCCCGTTGTCGTCGCATTTCTTTTTCACAAACCGGTATCCACTTTTGTGAGAAATGCTTTAGTTGATGACTTGGAAGGTCCGGTATCCGATTGACCCTGCCATGTGTGCGATCAAACAGCAGAGCCAATCCTGGCGTGCGATCGGTTCATTCAAGCTCTGCCAACAGATTATTCGCTTTATGGCGGTGCCGTTTGTTGGTTTTCATTTTCAGCAACAGGCGTTTGCGCTTTTTTTTGTTGGATTCCGCACGGAATTCATCCTTCAGCTTGTCGTATTTTTTCTCGAGCTTGTGCAGAACCTTCTCAAAAGCTTTACGCTTCTTTGAGGCCTTCATATCATCTGATTTGAACAAATCTTTCAGTTTCATAGGCAAAAAACCCTCCATAGGGGTGGTGCCATTGGATTCATCATAGCGCTGCTGCTTTGTCCTCAACATCGTCCTCATCGAGACCGATCAGTTCCTCAGCTTCCATATCGGAAATGTCACGTGATCCGAACAACGTTTTGGCTACGTCTGTGAGTTGCCAGATGGCATCCCGGGCATAACCGTAATCGTTCATCAGGGACGTACCCATCCGAGGAGTGATCTTTCCCTCCCGTATCAGCCTGTCCACTCCACCGTTCACGACATTGCTTTCTTCATCAATTGCCACCCGGAATACATCAAGGTCGACAACGTTCCTGTCCTCGGGATCCATCATGCGCAACTCATTGATGTCCTGGAGAAGGTTTGCCAACTGTATCCGTAGCGCGTTGTATTCATTGCGAATATACTCATTGTCATGAACCATGTAGCGAGAAATGTTCTTGCGCAGATGTTTAACATCTTTCACTGTCATGACAGTTTGACGACAGGCCTGGCGCAAATCGTAAAGTTGTTGTGTGAATTCGGGCGGAATGTCGCCTTGAGCCTGCGCGATAAACTCAAGAATACTGGCATAAAGCGCCTTTACTTTCTGCTCGTATGTTGAATCAAGGTTAAAATCCAGAATCTTGCGGTCGCGGCTGATAAGGTCGTCCAGATCGTCGGATTGCAGTATCGTTGTACGATGCAGATTAACTCCGTGGGAGATGATTTCGACGGCATTGTCATAAAGATGAACAGCCTCGTTGCGCACCGCCTCCAGCAGGGTCTCGGGGAATTCTGTCACCGCCTCCATCAGAAATCGCGGTTCCACGACATCAATTTTAGGTTCCAGTATCGTTCGTTCCAGAAAGTCTACCAATTGACTGACAAACGGCACCAGGACGACAACACCAATCACATTGAAGATGGTGTGAAAAACCGCGAGTTTGAGTGTGTAGTCGTCTTCCTTAATGCCGAATGTTTCCGCCACCGTCTCAACTGCCCACATGATCTGGTAAATGAAGGCAATGGCAATCACACCGGTTATGACATTGAAAATCAGGTGGCCCGCGGCCAATCGCTTGCCCTGGTAATTTGAACTCAAAGATCCGAGAATGGCGGTGATTGTCGTTCCGACATTGGCGCCGATAGCGAGCGCCAGCGCATTTTCGTATGTCACCTGCTGTGCTGCCAATGCCGTGATAATAAGGACCAGCGTGGCATGGGACGACTGCATAACTACTGTTGCGAATATGCCAACCGCAGCGAAGGCAAACAGCCCTGCGTAGCCCGGCATGGCAAACCGGGTAAGGTCTATCGTATCACGGAAGGCTTCGAATCCTTCCTTCATGTGATGAATTCCAAGAAACAGGAATCCGAGACCGGCAAGAATGTATCCAACGCCTTTCATTGAACGATTGTTCTGGAACACCAGGACAATACCGAACACCAGCATCGGCATGGCGTATGCGGAAATCTTCACTTTCAATCCCAAACCGGCGATGAGCCAGGCACCCGTTGTGGTGCCGATATTGGCGCCGAAAATTATGCCTATGCCCGACGCGAGCGAAATCATGCCTGCGCTGAGAAATGAGATGGCAATGACGGAAACCAGCGAACTGGATTGCATTACTGTTGTGGTGACGACGCCAAACGTCAGGGATTTCCAAAGCCGGTCCGTCGTCTTGCTCAGGACAGTTTCCAGAAATCCACCGGTAAACGCGCGGAAGCCTTCTTCGAGGAATAACATGCCAAACAGGAAAATCGCCACGCCGGCGGATATCTGTTTGAAATCCGGGCTGATCCAGAAGCCATAAATCAGAAACCCGAATATGACTGGCAGTAGTATGCGTTTGAACATTAACCCGAACCCCGCTTACATCTAGAACCCGCCTTGCAGACTATGCATCAAATAGAATTTGCCGTTTTGGTCCTGAGGACCGGATTGTGAGACGAAACCTTATATCATACCACCTGTATTTTCAGTTTAGACCGGTTTCGATCCGCTATCCTGACATATGTCAAACAGGCATTATCAGGAAAAATCGGCAGGACTTGCCAACACGCCATCGTTGCAAATTCATGCCCTCAATGATTGTCGTGGGCAATTGCGGCATTGGACACCATGACTGCCATTTCCTGACATGATCTATATCAAGGCCCTGCCTGACGCGTTGCACCTAGGATGCAATTGCCCTGTAGGCAATTCTTTGCCCTCGAAAGTGTGGAGGGTAGAATGGATACTGTTTACTGGCTGGCGATTGCCACGATCTCTATCGTCGTTATCTTCGATTATACGAACGGGTTTCATGACGCTGCCAACATTATTGCGACTCCAATCGCATCGCGTGCCATGACACCGATCCAGGCCGTCACAATCGTCGCCACGTTCGAGTTTCTCGGGCCGCTGCTTGGTGGAACCGCAGTCGCCAACACCATCGGAAAATTCATCGATCTGAGTGACCTAGAGTCAAGTGTATCGATGACAATTATCCTGTGCGGCTGTTTCGGTGCAATCACGTGGAATTTGTGGACCTGGTATTATGGCATTCCGTCGAGTTCTTCGCATGCGCTGGTTGGCGGACTGGCTGGCCCGGTCATCGTTGCTGCCGGTCCGCAATATGTCGTGTGGGGGGCGGACGAGTTTTTGACAACCGGTCACATGACCGGCGTAACCAAGGTGATACTGGCCCTGATCCTGTCGCCGATCATCGGTTTCTGGGTTGGATTCATAATTCATCGCCTGATGAGCGGACTGCTGCGCGGTGCCAGGCCAATCGCCAACAAGTATCTGCGTTTGTCGCAGTATGTGACGTCGGCAGCAATGGCGTTTTCACACGGCGCAAACGATGCGCAGAAGAGTATGGGCATCATTACCATGGTGTTGTTGCTGGGCGGCTTTGTCGACGAGTTCCGGGTGCCGATGTGGGTCGTGTTGCTGTGTGCGGCGGCCATTACGCTAGGCGTTCTGTCCGGTGGCTGGCGTATTGTGCGTACAATCGGTTTCGCCATCTACAAGATCCGGCCGCTGCATGCGGTTAATGGTCAGATCTCGGCGGCCAGTATCATATTCACCGCAGCAATAGCCGGTGCGCCGGTATCGACCACGCATGTCACCAGTTCCGCATTGATGGGGATCGGGGCCTCCGAGCGGCCAAAGGCGGTTGGCTGGTCCAAGGCCAGAGAGATCCTGATGACCTGGGTTCTGACAATCCCGGGTTCTGCGATCGTCGGGATAGCGACTTACCTGGTCGTAAAACTGATGTTCGGTGTTGCTTAGAAGGCAGTCTGTAACCTGCAGCGCGGGTGGGATTGCAATCATGAGGAGTATTGAAATGAGTGGAGGAAACTCACTGTTGACCCGCATCGTTGATCGGGTTTTGCCGAAGACGCCGGATTTCTTCAGCCTTGTCGATGATCAATGCGACATGGCGTTGGCGACAATGGAGGAACTGGTTGTCTTCATGGAATCCGGCAAGAAGAAAGTCGGCAAACACGTAAAGCGAATGGAAAAGGAAGGCGATGAGCTCAAGCGGCGCAACATCGAGGCCTTGAACAAATCCTTCTCAACGCCCATGGACCGGGAGGACATTTACCGAGCCATCGTCGCTGTCGATCACCTGATGAACTACGCCAAGACCACGGTTCGCGAAATGGAAGTATTCGGCATAGAGCCGGACCAGCATTCGCTGCAAATGGCGATCCATCTCAAGGAGGGCACTCAATCCCTGCAGGAGGGCTTCAGGAAACTGCGCGAGAACGCAATTCTTGCCGAAATCGACGCGCTGGCGGCCCGCAAGGCCGAGCGCACTATTGAAAAGCTATACCGCAAGGCGTTGGCAGAATTGTTTGATATGTCACCCTATGTGGAGGACATTCGGGCAAAGAAAGCAAACAGCGGCCAAAAGCTTGAGGCGGAAATAGTCGCGTTCGAATATGTCATGGTGGCATTCAAACGGCGCGAGGTTTACCGGCACATGTCAAACGCGGCGGACCGGCTCGCCCATGCCGGATCCACGCTCTATGACATTGTCGTCAAGATCGCCTGATTGGGCTGTCACGCGTGGATTGCTCCGGCGTCCTTTGGCTACCGCCAACAGCTCTCCATGCTAACCGTAGCGGCCCTCGATATAATCTGCAGTTTCGCGTTTGTCTGGCGTGATGAACAGTCGCGACGTTGCTTCGTGCTCAATTACCTTGCCCATGAGCATGAATATGCATTCGTGACTTACGCGCCGCGCCTGGGCCATATTGTGCGTAACGATGACGATGGTGTAGTCGCCGGCAAGCTCCCAAATCAACTCCTCAACAGCTTCGGTGCCCTTGGGATCGAGGGCCGAACACGGCTCATCCATAAGCATCACAACCGGTTTGACCGGAATGAGCCGCGCAATGCAAAGTTTTTGCTGCTCTTCCAGCGATAATTCCGTTGCTTTTCGATCGAGCCTGTCCTTGACCTGGTCCCAAAGCAGCACTTGCCGGAGGGCGGCTTCCGCAATGTCATCTTTATCGCGCTTGCTCATTCGCTGGCGGCCTGCACCGTGCAGATTGAAGCCGAAGAGGACATTCTCGCGGATGGAAATTGGTAGCGGGTTGGGGCGCTGGAACACCATACCGATCTGTTTGCGAACCTGATTGAGTTCAACATCTTCCCCATAGATGTTGTGCCCGTGAACGGCGATTGAACCATCTATTCGCACATAGCCAAGGCGTTCATTGATACGGTTTACACTGCGCAGGAAAGTCGTCTTTCCGCACCCCGAGGGACCAATCAGGGAGGTAATAAGACCTTGCTTGATACTCAGGTTGACATCAAACAATGCTTGAAAGTCACCGTACCACAAATTGATATCCGTGGCACGGATAGCAAGTGCTTCAGTTTCGACGGCAGCATCTACCGGCTCACTTTCAAAACTGCCAATGGTCGATCGGTTTTCTTGCATGATTGTGGCTCCTAACCGAACCGGCCGGCAATATACGCAGACGTGCGCGCATCGACGACCTGATCGTTAAACAACGCCTCGGTTTCACCAATCTCAACGCAGGTTCCTGTCAGAAAGAAAGCGGTGCGGTCTGCCAACCGGCGAGCCTGCTGAGTAAGATTGGTCACCAGGATGATGGTCATTTCACTTCTCAGTTCTTTCAGGACGTCCTCGATGCGCATGGTCGTCACCGGGTCGACAGCGATGGAAAACTCGTCGAGTATGAGAAGGTCGGGTTCCTGGGACAGTGCCCGGGCGATGGTCAAACGCTGTTGCTGACCGCCGGACAGCAGACTGCCGAGTGAATCGAGCCTATCCTTGACCTCGTCCCATAAAGCGGCGCGGGTAAGACAGCGTTCTACAATTTCGTCAAGTTCAGCTTTCGACTTAATGCCTGACAACCGCGGTGCCAATGCCACATTTTCATACACTGTCATCGGCAGACCGACCGGTAGTGGAAACACCACACCGATCCGGTTGCGCAGGGCATAGACGTTGCGATACTTCCGAACGTCGCGGCCATCAAAAATAATATCACCGGACACCTGCATCGCCGGATTAAACTGATCCATGCGGTTAATAGCTTTCAGGAAAGACGTCTTGCCACTGTTTGCCGGACCGATAATGCCGAATACCTCATTCTCATAGATGGTCAGATTGACACCGATAAGTGCCGGTTTGCCGTTGTAACTGATCGACAGATCGCGGACTTCCAGCTTAGGTTGCGCTCCTTCAAATCCGCGTGAGGGATGGTCTGCGCTGTCACCTTTGATTCTCTCGGCATGCATAACATCTACCATTTCTTTTTGCCCCGCAGATACATCCGAAATGCGATTGACAACGAATTCATCAACAAGACCATTGCTATCAGCACCAACGCGACACCGTATGGCAGCTCGTCAGGTACGCCCGGCACTTGCGTGGAGATAACAAAAAGATGCAGTGAAAGAGCCATTGTCTGGTCAAAAACACTCTCTGGCAGGAAAGGCAGAAAGAATGCTGCACCAGTGAACATGATTGGCGCGGTTTCACCGGATGTCCGGGATACCTCAAGAATGACACCAGTTAGGATTCCGCTGACAGCATTGGGCAGGACCACCCGCCTGATGGTTTGCCAGCGTGTCGCGCCCATGTTCCAACACGCCTCGCGAAACGCCAGAGGCACAGCCTGAAGCGACTCACGTGTCGCCACGATTACAACAGGCAGGGTCATGATTCCAAGCGTCAGACTGGCCGCGAGGATGCTGGTGCCAAAATCCAGAAACAGCACGAAAGCCCCGACGCCAAACAGCGCATGGACAATCGAGGGTACGCCCGCAAGATTGATGATTGCCAGATTTATAACTCGCGTAAACCAGTTGTCGGTAGCGAATTCACTCAGATAGATTGCGGCTGCCACGCCGAGCGGCACCGAGAACAGAAGAGCCACCGCAACGAGCCATATGGTTCCCACGAGAGCCGGAAAAATACCGCCCTCCTTCATGCCGTTGACCGGATCATCAAGAAGGAAGCCAAGAGAAATCGCTGGACCACCTTTGTAAACGAGCGTTGCAAGGATAATCAGAACAGGCAGAATCAGCAGCGCTGTCATTAACATAAAGAGGGTTCGCACCAGCGCTTGCCGGCGATTGTCCTGGATATCTTGTTCAACTGCAGAGAACATTACACCACAATTCCTCGTTTTAGCCTTTTCGGATACCGCGCACGATTAGGTCGGCGGTCAGATTGATAATAAAAGTAATCACGAACAGAAAGATGCCGATCGTGAACAGAGCTTTGTAATGGGTCGAACCAACGGCAGTTTCTCCCAGTTCGGCTGCTATGGTGGCCGTCAAAGCGCGGACCGAGTCGAAGATGCCGTCGGGAAAATTGATCGAGTGTCCGCTGGCCATCAGGACCGCCATGGTCTCGCCAAAGCCGCGCCCAACTCCAAGCAGGACCGCACCAAGCAGACCGTTCTTGGCGGCCGGCAGAACAACTTTTGAGATCACCTGCCAGCGTGTAGCGCCCATTGCCTCAGCGGCTTCGCGATAGCGGTCAGGCACAGCTTTCAGGGCATCTTCAGCGATTGACGTCATGATCGGTGCAGCCATCAGCCCCAGAATCAGTCCGGCATTGAAGATATTAAGGCCGACAGGGACATCGAACAGCTTGATGATAAGCGGATTCATGATGCTTAAGCCGATGAACCCCCAGACAACGGAGGGAATAGCGGCCAGAAGTTCCACAAGGACCTTGAGTGTTTCGCGGGTCTTTCCCGTCGCAAACTCGGCGATATAGATGGCTGCGCCGAGGGAAAAAGGAATAGCGACAATCATCGCCAGGCCGGTGACACTTGCCGTTCCGACAATTAACGCCAGGATGCCGTATGTAGGACGATATTCAGAGGTTGGCTTCCATCGGCCCGAACCGAAAAATTCCTTGAAGTCAAATGTTTCCAGGATGAAGCCGAGGCCTTCTTTGGTGACAAAAATGAAAATCCCGATGATGAAGATAATGGCTGATATTCCACAGATAAAGACGATGATCTGAACCAACCGGTCTATGTACCAGTCGAAATTGCGACGATCGTCCCTCTGCTTACGTGTGGCGGGAGCGGCGATCTGTGACTGAATTTCCGTACTCATCTCAACCTGCTTCTTCGCCGCGCATGGTTACCAACAGTTCGCGGATCCGATCCCCGATCGCCTGATACATCTTGTTGAATGCTGCCGCAGGATCACCCTTGCTCTTGGATACATCACCAACATCCCATTCCAGATACGTCGTCCGGTACGGCTGCTGCCCGCGGAAGTAGTCTTGCACTTCGCCCTTCAGGCTGATCACCAAATCGAAGGCCGCTGCGTGTTCCGGGTCGGGTTCGACGGTATCCAGAGTGATATGGCCTTGCGCAAGCCCCTTTGATTCCATGAAGTCGCGCAGGCCGGGGACAAGATCATCCGCCGCCTTTCGACCAGCGCTGCTGTACTCGCCGCTACGCGAGAAGGCCCGGCGTGCCACGGCTTCCGCAAGCTGACTTTGACAATCATTTCCCGGATCAAGGAACAGGATCTTCAGAACGCTTCGTTTCTTTGGCTCCCCTGTGATCGCGAACACCGCCTCTTCGCAAATATTCTGGGTTCGATCGGAGGCCCGTTTCAGCTGGTGTGAAATTGTCAACGTGGCGACGACAGTGCGAATTTTCTCCGTGCTGCTGCTTCCCTTGCCGACAAGGCTATCAAATAGTGCGTCCGAGCGTCCTTCAGCCTGCTTGGCGATGCCGAGGGTCTTCTTTGCAAGTTCGACATCGCTACTTGAAAATGCCGCCACCGAATTCTCAACAGTCGACAGAGCAATCTCCGCCAGCGCCTCGACCTCCTGTTTCACTGTCTGAACAGGTTTTGCCGGCAGCTGAATCGCGTTACGTGCGATGGTGACCGCATAATCGCCAATGCGCTCCAGTTCATCGACAATTCCCATGATCGCAACAACCTCTCGCAGATGCGCACCACTGGGTTGGTGAACGGCCAAGAATGCATAACTCAGATCGTTGATCAGTTTTTTCTTGCGATTGATCGGCTTATCATGAATGACCGTGGAATTGGCGAGCTTCAAATCGCCCGTCAGGCTGGCGGACACTGCGTTGCGCAGAGCTGTCCCCGCCATTTCTCCGAGACTACCGATTTCATGCTGAATCCGGTTCAAATCCCGTGTTAAGCGTTCCTCGTAAAGCGACATTGGAAAATGCTCCGCGCTAGGATCCACGGTGTGGTGATAATTTCAGCGCGCAGTTAAAGACGTCAACTATCGCTGTACCACCACACCTGTCAATTTCCCGCATAGGCCATGCCACGGCCAATTCGAGTTTATTGGGTTAGTTTTTCGCACGTTACGCTGCGCACCGGCGCATATCCCTTTTCCAGGATAATGCACTGACCAGCATCGCTCAGAATCCAATCGAGATACTCCTTGATTTTTCCTTCAGGCTCGCCGTTCGTGTACATGAAGAGCGGGCGTGCGATGGGATAACTGCCGTCACTGGCGGTTGCAACGGACGGATTAACGCAATCCGAAGTTTCGTCTTTGGATATGCAGGCCAGTTTGACGTGATCCGTAGCGTAGGCCAGTCCACTATAGCCAATCGCGCATGGCGTATTCTCGACCAGATCCACGACATCCTTGGAGCCGTGCATGTCGCGTGTTCCCATTTTGTAGTCGCGCTTCTTGCCGAGCACTGCCTTGCGGAAATAAGCGTAGGTTCCGGAATTATTCTGCCGGCTGACGAGCACCATCTCCTGGCCTTTGCAGCCCGGGACCTCGATACCAATCTCAGACCAGTTTTCGGTCTTGCCCTCTTCGCCGTAGATCTCAGCAAGTTGAGTGAGGGACATTGAATTGGCTGGATTATCCTTGTGGATATACACGGCTAACGCATCATAACCGACCACGTGCTGGACCGGATTTTGGCCTTTCGACTTCGCCAGTTCGATTTCCTTGGCCTTCATTGCGCGGCTGGCGTTGGCGATACCCACTGTGCCGTTGATCATTGCAGCAATACCTGTTCCAGACCCACCTCCGCTTACAGCCACCGCCACGTCGGCGTCGATCTTGCGGTATGCTTCCGCCCAGGCCTGGGCAACGTTCACCAAAGTATCAGAACCCTTGTTCTGTATGAGCGTGCGGGCTTCACCGCTAGCAGGAAGCACTACTGCTGCTGCAATGATAGTCCAACATGCAAGTGCGCGATTCATGATTTGTCTCCTCATCTGTAAATAACCATCCCTTTTGGCGCCATCGGCGATAGCGGCGTTCATGAGTGCATCGGGTATTGTGATTGTTATTTTTGGGCATCCCTACGCAGTAAAATTGCTTGTAACAAAACTCTGATGGGGTGTGTTTGATATATATCATGTGCCGTCACAAAAAATTTATGCATGAGTAGTCTGTGATTAGCCGGGCATGCCCGCGAGCGGCAGTTGGCAAGTACCAATTTTGGGATTTTGCAGTGAATTTATGCCATGTTGCGCAGGCACTAGCGGCAGAATCAATTAGGCGACAATCGCAATGTCTAAAGCGAAACAGTATGCAGCACTTCCCTACACACTCGATGCGGGCCGTGTAAGAGTTATGCTCATAACAAGCCGCGAAACCGGGAGATGGATCATCCCGAAGGGGTGGCCGAAAAGAGGTGTCGAACCACACCGGCTCGCGGCACTCGAGGCATTTGAAGAAGCCGGTTTGCGCGGCAAAATATCCGAGAAACCACTGGGCCAATTCACATACAAAAAGCTGATGGATGATGGATCCGAGGTGAAATGCGATGTCAGCGTTTATTCCCTCCTGGTTGAAAGTCAGGCAAGTGACTGGCCGGAAAAGGAAGATCGCAACTGCAAATGGGTAAAGCTCTCCAAGGCGGTCAATCTTGTTGATGACAAAGGTCTTGCGGAACTACTGCGGGAGTTCACACCAGAGGACTCGAAGCTGAAAAAGTCGGCATGACGTTTCGTCGTTGCATCTCTTTTTCACAAAACCGGTATCCCCTTTTGTGAGAAATGCTCTAATCCAGCAATTCGTTGAGTGCCACCAGCACCAGGATAAGGCCGGCAACACTCTGCAGCGCCTTTGCTGCGGCGTGAAATGCCCAGGTCCGTTCAGACAACAGCCGCATCATCGATGAACGCAGCAGCACCGATGCGGTTGCGGTTGCAGCAAGTGTCAGTGCCACTCCCGCCATCATGAACACTGCGAAGACAAGCCCCGCCGACGCCAC
>CAJICM010000114.1_pt1 | contig 23195 bp, 20 predicted proteins | sample 9199691 | NCBI WGS metagenome assembly CAJICM01 (sample SAMEA7708338, study PRJEB35096) | sediment metagenome | biome: marine neritic benthic zone biome [ENVO:01000025]; feature: sediment [ENVO:00002007]; material: shallow marine sediment [ENVO:03000034] sea grass bed [ENVO_01000059] ...
CCTTGCCCATGATCTTGCCGGTAACCGAAACGAACTGGAGATAGAGATACTCAACCCCCAGGTCATCGATCATTTTCCGGACTTCCTTGACCTTTTCGGCCCGGCCCGGGGCATCAACAAATTTTTCAATATCCATCGCCATAACACACTTCCTCCCTGGTTACCCGCCAAACTGACCAATACCATACCAATGCTATACCAATTTTGACAACCTACAAAATGCACGCCGGCGCTGTTGCACACAAAAAAACCCCAATGGCATCAGGCCATTTGAATACAAACTGAATAGTTCAACGGTTGCCAAGGTTGCATGTTGTGTGCGTATTCTCTACCAATTACTGCGGATACAGGTCATTCAAATTTGATGATTTTTACCTTGTAACAAGCTGATTTTATTTTATTTTCTCTGATTTGCCTTGTTGCTTACCCGTGACTCAGACATCTACTTACAGGCACAACTGCAAAGGTTTGGGTATGAATTCGATAGAACAAAAAAGCGCTCGCGGAGCCCGTTCGATAACATCTGAGCTTCGCAAGGCGATCGAAACCGGCAGGTACTACAATGGGGACCAATTGCCGCCCGAGCGTGACCTTTCTGAAACTTATTCCGCCTCACGGAACACCATCAGGAAGGCACTGGACAAACTTGAAGAGGCGGGACTTGTCACCCGGAAAGTCGGTAGCGGTACGTTTGTCAACTACACCGGCCCGGCAGACCTTGAAACCGAAGACGTGGTAGAGCAGATCAGCCCTCTGCAATTGATCGATGCGCGCCTCGGGTTCGAGCGCCAGATGACCCGATTGGCGGTGGTTCATGCAACCGGACGTGACATCGAGAAGATGGAAGCACTTTTGAGCCAGCTGGAGGCGTCGGAAACTGACCGCAACAGGTTCACCAAACTGGATTCGGAGTTTCACCTGCAACTTGCAAAAGCCTCAGGCAACCCTTTGATTGTAAAATTATATAGTCAAATCAACGAAGTACGAACGCATTCCCAATGGAAACGAGCTCGTGAACTGGTTCTCAGTCCGGACAAAATCCGCCAGTACAACAAATTTCACAGTGATATACTGGAAGCATTGAAAAACCGCGATGCCAAGGCTGCAATCGAAGCCCTGAACCGGCATATGGAACTCGCTCATCAAGATCTGGTTGGCACAACCTGGGACGACTAGACCATTTCTCACAATAGCGGATACCGGGCTTGTGAGAAATGCTCGAGCACGAAATCACGCCGCCGAAAACGCGCGGTAAATTGTCGACGCCTGTACTCTTTGGTTGCCGGTCCCGGAAATCAGCCGGTGTTGGCCAGTTGCGGCTGTTGTGCGCTGGCGCTGTCGGGACCGCGAATGGTCCGGTCATGCTGCAGGGCGGGAATTTTTTGCCTGGCCGCGGCCACTTCCGACAAATCAAGCGTCGCGACAATGTAGCCTTCGCCGTCTCCGGCATCTGCCAACACCCTTCCCCAGGGATCGATGATTAGGGAATGTCCATAGCATTCACCGCCGCCGGTAATTTCGCCGTATTGACAAGGTGCGATCACAAAGCAGCCGTTTTCAATGGCGCGCGCGCGTTGCAGGACATGCCAATGAGCCTCGCCGGTCACCTTGGTGAACGCAGCAGGGGTTGCCAAAATCTCGGCTCCTGCCTTAGCCAACCGCCGGTACAGCGCTGCAAACCGCAAGTCGTAACAGATTGTAAGCCCGATCCGGGCCCAGGGAGTGTCGGCTACAATCGCCTTGTCGCCCGGTGAAATGGTCGATGACTCACGGTAAACCCCTGCTTCCAAATTCACGTCAAACATGTGAATCTTGTCGTAGCTGGCAACCGACCTGCCATCGGGATTGATCAAATAGGATCGATTTGAGATACGACCGTCATCATTCAAAACACCGATTGAACCGAGCAGAAACCACACACCAAGTTTTTCGGCAGCCTGTGAGAACGCCGGCAAGACGGGATGTTCCTGTTCGCGGAATGCACCCGGCAGGAACAATCCATCCTTGGTTTCGAGCCCGGAAAAATACTCCGGCGTGGCTATCAGTTGCGCACCGTCAGCGGCAGCCGCTTCAGCAATCCGCAAACTGGTGCTGATATTGTGCTCGACGTCCGGCGTGGCACAATTTTGCACACAAGCAACCGTCAAATTCCTGGCCATCGTTTCGGGCTCCGCAGCGAATAGGTGAACCAATTTTATACCAATTATGGCAAACTTGATAAATCCACGGTAACAAACCATGCCGAGTTTGACCAGCCGCTTCCGAAAACGCTCAAATAGTCAATTATGTCCAAACTTCGCCGATGAAGCGCTGTCGCACTCGCCGGCCAAACCAATTTTCAAGCTCTAAGACCAAGAAACTCAACCAATTTTTGTAATTGGATCATAATCGGTTCCTTTTTGGGTTGATCTGGTTGTAGTTTCATCCAATAGTGTCCGACGTGAGATTTTCAAGTACATTGGAAACATGGTGGATCAAACAGATGAGCACCAAAGCCTGAACAGGCTCAAAGAATCCGGGAGGAATGACTATGAGAATTACCAAACTGTTGGCCACGTCGGCCATTGTTGCCGCCAGTCTGGCGTTTACACTTCCAGTATACGCGGATGTTGAATCCGATGACCCGATCATCATGGTGCAAAACAACTGGACCAGCCAGTTGGTGTTGTCGTTCGTGGTAGGCAAGACGCTGGAAGGAATGGGCTACACTGTCGAATACGCGCCTTCAGACTCGCAATTGCAGTTCAAGGCCATCGCTGATGGCGATATGCACTTCCAGGTAGAAGCCTGGGAAGGCTCCATGAAAACCGCATTCGAAAAGGCCGTTGCAGAGGACGGCATGGTGGATGCAGGGTCGCATTCAGCCCTGACCCGCGAAGAATGGTGGATTCCGGACTATGTGCTGGAAAAGTGTCCTGAAGCGGCTAGCTGGAAAGGTCTCGATGCCTGCGCCGAAATTTTCGCAACCGCTGAGACAAAGCCGAAAGGCCGCTTTGTCGGACCGCCTGCTGACTGGGGCAAGAACTACGCCGCACGGATCGATGCCCTGCAAATGAATTTCAAGGCGATCAATGTCGGCCAGGCCGCCACCCTGTGGGCGGAACTGCAGTCAGCCTATGACCGCAAGGAACCAATCGTTCTGTTCAACTGGACACCTAATTTCATCGAGTCAAAATTCAAGGGTCGGTTTGTAGATTTTCCGAAACCTGAAAAGGGATGCATGGAAGACAAGGCATGGGGACCCAATCCCAATGCGACCGGCGACTGCGGAGCACCGCATTCAGGCTGGTTGAAAAAGGCTGCCTGGGAAGGACTTGCCGAAAAATATCCCAAGGCCTGGGGCGTGATGCAGAAGGTTGACTTCACCAATGCGCAGATAGCCTCTGCAGCACTTATGGTTGATGTGGATGGCCTGTCTCCCGAAGAGGCTGCAGACAAGTGGATTGCCGATAATGCAGACGTCGTCGAGAACTGGAAGAAGTAAGCGCATCTGCACAATGTGAGAAACGATAGGAGGCCGGGTTGAAGATGTCTTTTGCCCGGCCTTTTCAATTGTGCAACGATAACAAGACGAGCTAACGGATTGCCCGGCGAAGGGGACAAGATGACGATCGATGCGCAAATCAAATGCCGCAATATCTGGAAAGTGTTCGGACCTGATCCGGAAGGTTTCATGCAGCGACACAACGGCAATCCAACTGCGAACGATCTTGCCACGGAGGGATACATCGGCGCAGTACGCAATGTATCCTTTGAGGTGCAAAAGGGAGAAATCCTCATCATTATGGGTTTGTCAGGATCCGGCAAGTCCACCATCATTCGCTGCATCACCCGGCTGAATGATCCCACTGCCGGCGCGGTTGAATACGAAGGCAAGGATCTCTTAAAGGTAACCCCGCAGGAACTCATCGACATTCGCCGCCACAAGATGGGAATGGTGTTCCAGAGTTTTGGCCTGTTGCCGCATCGCACAGTTCTGTCAAATGTCGCCTTCCCGCTTGAAGTGCAGAATATCGATCAGCTGGAACGCGAAAAACGCGCCATGGAGATGATTGAACTGGTTGGCCTGGGCGGCAGGGAGAACTATTTTCCCCGCGAGTTGTCCGGCGGGCAGCAGCAACGAGTCGGGATTGCACGTTCGCTGGCAGTCGAACCGGATATCTGGTTCCTCGATGAACCCTTTTCCGCGCTTGACCCGCTCATCCGGGCAGAAATGCAGGATGAGTTCATTCGTCTTCAGCAAATGTTGAAGAAGACGATCGTGTTCATTACGCATGATTTCGAAGAAGCAACCAAACTGGCCGACCGTATCGGCATCATGAAGGACGGTCAGATGGTGCAACTGTGCACACCTGAGGAAATGGTGCTGAATCCGGCTGACGAATATGTCGCGGAATTTGCCCGAAACGCCCCGCGTGACCGCATAGTGTCGGCAGCCGCGATCATGAAGAAATCAACGGCTAAACGATCCACCAAGGTAACCGGCACTTCAGTCCTGGCCACAACCAAGATCGGTGCAATAGCAGAACAGGTCATCAATTCACAAACGCCAACACCGGTAACGGACGAGAGCGGGATGTTGCTCGGCCACGTGGGTCGCGAACGCATTACGAAAGCCCTGTTTGGCAAAGGCGACATCGTATGAACAGTGCGGTCACGGATATCGGCAAGACATCAACTTCCAGCATTCCCGGGTTGAACTCATTCTGGGTGCAGATGTGCGTGATGATCGGTTTTACCGTGCTGTTGAGCTTGCTTCTCGATTTCCTGAAAATCTGGCCCCAGGAGTGGATTGTGCCCGTCAAGGCCTGGGTCACTCAGTTCTTTACCTGGCTGGACAAGGAAGCAGCCATCGGGCCCTTGAAATTCAAGACTGTAACCCGCTCAATTGCATGGCTGCTGGAACAGCCGCTGGACTGGGCTGAGTACATTTTGCATCGCGGCATTAAGACCAAGGATTTTCCCGCTATCTTCTGGATTTTCGCACCGGTCATCGGATTGTTTGTGTTTCACAAGCATTTCGGAATGCAGCGCAGCCTGATGTGCGTGCTGGCAATCTGGGCACTAACCCTGGCTGACAATGTCCTGTTTCAGTTCGGTCTGTTCGAGTTGCCGCGTACGATACTGGAAGCATTTGGAGTGAAGAAGCTCGATGCGCTGCCGTGGATCGTGATCGTGGCTGGAGTTGGCATTCTGGGGCACTGGATCGGCGGCTGGAAACTTGCATTGTTTTCCGCCGGGTGCATCGGCTATCTGGCCGTGATGGGTCTGTGGCGGGATTCCATGAAGACCTTCTCGATCGTGCTGGTTTCCGTGCCGTTCGCCGTGGTACTGGGCCTCGCCCTCGGTATCTGGGCGACCCGGTCCAAACGCGCCGCTGCAATTATTTCACCGATGTTCGACATCATGCAGGCTACCCCCCACATGGCGTATCTGGTGCCTGTGGTCGTCTTGTTTGGTGCAGGCCAGGTCCCTGCAATGATTGCGACGGTCATCTTCGCGATGCCTCCAATGGCGCGCTGCACCATACTGGGCATTCAAACCGTCTCCAGCGATATCGAGGAGTCAGGTCGAATGTCGGGCTGTACTCCGCGACAGCTTCTGTGGAAGGTCACACTGCCATCGTCGCAACGCATCCTGATGCTGGGGGTCAATCAGGTTGTCATGCAGACGCTTGCTATGGTGGTGATTGCGTCCATGGTCGGGGCTCAAGGACTGGGCCACAAACTACTGTTTTCGCTGCAACAGCTGCGCCTGGGCGCCGCAGTCGAGCAAGGTCTCGCCATAGTGCTGATGGCCGTTGTGCTTGACCGATTGACGCAAGCCTACGCCAATCGTGCCCCGGGCGAGCTTGCTTCGCGTGAAACCGGCTGGAGAGCCAAGAAACACCTGTGGCTTTTCCTGGCTGTCGTTGTCGGAGCATATGTACTGGCGCAATTTGTCCCGCTGGTCGAGAAATACCCCAGGGCCTACACGTTTACGCTCGGGCGCAACATTGATTTCGCCCTGCGTGCCTTTTCCAAACATGCCTATGATTACATCAATCCGGTGCGTGATTTCATAACCATCTACATGCTGATTCCGTTCCGCGACTTTTTCCTGTGGCTGCCCTGGAGCACTGTCGTCGGAGTTGTTGGTCTGGCTGCCTACTGGCTCGGCGGCATACGCACAACCTTGCTTACTACCGGCCTGATCAGCGGCGTAATCTTGATCACCGGCAACTGGGAACAAGGTATCCTGACGCTCTATCTCGTTACATCTGCAGTCATCCTGTGTGTGTTGATTGGCGTTCCGATCGGCATTTGGGCCACGCGTTCAGATCGGGCGGCACGTGCCATCATGGCGACTTGCGATACGCTGCAGACATTCCCGTCATTCATCTATCTGATCCCGGTAATCATGTTGCTGAAGGTTGGAGATCTGTCCAATGTAATAGCCATACTGGCCTATGCCACCGTGCCGGCAGTCCGCTACACATACCTGGGCATCAAACGCATTCCTGCAGTCACCATCGAAGCATCCATCGCCAACGGAACCACCCCGTTCCAACGCCTGTGGAAAGTGGAGTTGCCGATTGCCCTGCCCGAGATCATGCTGGGCATCAACCAGACCATCATGATGGCCCTGGCCATGACGGCCATTACGGCACTCATTGGATCTTCCGACCTTGGCCAGGAAATCTATCGTGCCCTGCCAACCGCAGACTCCGGTCGCGGCATCATGGCAGGACTTGGCATTGCGGTTATCGGAATAGTCGCCGACAGGCTCATTCAGGCCTGGGCAGCAGAACGCAAAAAACAGTTGGGAATAAACTAGGGAGAGCCAAGAGAATGTCAAAAAGAGTAGCCGTCATTGGTGCGGGCCCATCCGGCCTGGCGCAGCTGCGCGCTTTTCAATCAGCTGCAAAGGCTGGCGCCGAAATTCCGGAAATTGTGTGTTATGAGAAACAGGAAGACTGGGGCGGATTGTGGAACTACACCTGGCGCACAGGGCTCGATGAATATGGTGAACCGGTTCACTGCTCGATGTACCGGTACCTTTGGTCAAACGGACCGAAGGAAGGTCTGGAGTTTGCCGACTACTCCTTTGAAGAGCACTTCGGCAAACAGATCGCGTCATATCCACCACGCGCGGTGCTGTTCGACTATATTAAAGGACGGGTGGAAAAAGCGGATGTGCGCAAGTGGATCAGATTCCGTACACCGGTCCGCTATGTCGAGTGGGACGAGAACAAAGCCAAGTTCAAGGTGTCATCGCATGACCTGACCAACGACAAGATGAGCACAGAGGAATTCGACCACGTGGTATGCTGCAGCGGTCATTTCTCGACACCAAACGTTCCGGACTTCGACGGTCTTGACCGTTTCAATGGCAGGGTCCTGCACGCCCATGACTTCCGTGATGCGGTGGAGTTCAAGGACAAGGACATCCTGATAATCGGAACGTCCTATTCTGCCGAGGATATCGGCTCGCAGTGCTGGAAGTACGGTGCGAAATCAATCACTGTCAGCCACCGCACAGCCGCCATGGGTTACGACTGGCCCGACAACTGGCAGGAAGTTCCCCTGCTGACCAAGGTTGACGGTAATACATGCACGTTCAAGGATGGAACAACCAAGGACGTGGATGCCATAATACTGTGCACCGGTTACCAGCATTATTTCCCGTTCATGGCCGAAGACCTGAAACTGCACACGGCCAATCGGCTGGCGACCGCGGATCTCTATAAAGGCGTGACCTTCGTCCACAATCCGGCATTGTTCTATCTCGGCATGCAGGATCAGTGGTTCACCTTCAATATGTTTGACGCGCAAGCGTGGTGGGTGCGCGACGTCATAATGGGTCGTATTGCCCTGCCCGACGCTGCCACCATGAAAGCAGATGTCGAGGAAAGGGTTGCCCGCGAAGATGCCCTTGAGGATGACTATGCCTGCATCCGTTATCAGGGAGATTATGTAAAAGAGCTGATTGCGGAAACCGACTATCCAAGCTTCGATGTGGACGGAGCCAACGAGGCCTTCTTCCAGTGGAAAAAACACAAGAAGCAAAACATCATGACGTTCCGTGACAACAGCTACACATCGGTGATCACCGGTACCACGGCGCCGCTTCATCACACACCGTGGAAAGATGCACTTGACGACACACTCGAGTCTTATCTGGAGAACTAGGCCATGATCCGGCCGGCAAGCGTGGGACGTTTTGCCGGCCGTCTACTGTTGTGTTGGGCTTTTCTCACCGGCCCCCTTGCCGCATCCGCAAGGGCACAACAGGTTGATCTGGAAATCGTACTGGCGATGGACGGATCAGGCAGCATAAGTTCCGATGAATTTCTGCTGCAGGTGATCGGAACGGCAGCGGCTCTGAAAGACCCGAGCGTCCAGCAGGCGATACTGTCTGGGCCAACAGGGCGCGTGGCCATTGCCGCTGTCATCTGGTCCGATGCAGCCTTCCCGAAATATCCAACCGAATGGCATTTGTTGAACTCGCGCAGCTCAATTGACGGTTTCGCGCAACGCCTGCTCAATTTCAATAATCCCGCCAATGCCGGCAAGAGACAGGGCAAAGGCGGCGGCGGCACCGGCATCGGTGCCGGCATTGTCTATGCGCTGGACATGATCCGCAACAACGGGTTCAGCGGTTCCCGCAAGGTTGTGGACGTATCCGGCGATGGCGTGGAGACCGATCCCTGGTTCAAAAAAGCCTTCACCCTGCCCGACGCACGGCAACAGGCCAAGGCACAAGGCGTGACGGTCAATGGCCTAGCCATTTTGACCGACAACTGGAAGCTGGACCAATACTACCGAGCGGAAGTCATTTCCGGACCTGGTTCATTCGTTGTGAAGGCAGTAGATTTTGACGCCTTCGCGGTGGCAATTCGCAACAAGATGCTGCGGGAAATGTCGCCGGTCATCACCAGGCTCCCTGTGAAGGAGCAACACCGTTTCGCCAGCAACGATGAACATTAAGCGCACTGATATTGCTTGATGAAACTACCTGGGCGCTGCGGACATCAGGCAAGTTCGCGCGACAAGCCTCAAGACCTTGGCCGCGTCTTCTTCGGATCGTAGTGCGCGAACGGCACGACGGTGGCCGGCAGACGTTTCTGCTGACCGTCCAGCTTGCCTATTTCCACTTTCGTTCCAACTTCGGCGTGCGCCACATCAACGCGGGCCAGCGCTATATTCTTTTTGAGTATGGGTGATCGAGTTGAAGAGGTGATTTCGCCTACCTGGGCGCGGCCGATCCGGACGCAATCACCGTGACCGACATCGACTGAACCATCGATATCCAGTCCGACCAGTTTGCGAGACGGGGTTTCCTTGCGCCGGATCAAAGCTTCACGACCGATGAAATCATCTGTCTTGCTCTTGAGTGGAACGGTAAAGCCGATACCGGCCTCGAACGGATCAGTCTGGTCAGAAAAGTCATTGCCGGCAAATATCAGGCCTGCCTCAATACGCACCATATCCAGTGCTTCAAGCCCCATCGGGGTCAGGCCGTGTGGTTCACCCCCCGCCCAAAGCGCGTCAAAAACCGTTTCGGCATGCTTGGGATGGCACCAGATTTCATACCCCAATTCACCCGTATAACCTGTTCGCGATACCACAATCGGTACGCCTTGGTCATCTCCTACGCGTCCGACTGTAAAGCGGAACCATTCCAGCTCACCAACGGCAGGTTGGTGCGGTGGAGTCCAGACGAATTTTTTCAGTATGTCCCGGCTTTCGGGGCCCTGAACGGCCACATTGTGCATCTGATCTGTCGATGATCGAATGTTTACCGTCAAACCCAGCTTGTCAGCAATCTCGCGCAGCCATACGCCGCCATAATCATCGCCACCGATCCACCGGAAATTGTCCCGTCCCAGGCGCATGAGAGTTCCATCATCGATCATGCCTCCGTGCTCATAGCACATGGCGGAATAGACAACTTCGCCAACTGCAAGTTTGCAGATGTTGCGCGTCAGCGTGTACTGCATCAGTGCTTCGCTATCCGGGCCGGTAATCTCAAACTTGCGCAATGGTGACAGATCTATCACCACCGCCTTTTCACGACATGCCCAGTATTCATCAATCGGGCCCGACTTCGAGTAACAGTTGGCCAGCCAGTAGCCCTTGTACTCGACAAAGTTGCGGGTGTGCTTTTCAAAATTGGAGTGAAAGGCTGTTTGCTTGGTCATTTTGGCTTCCGAATCTGGCGTCGTGCGTATTGCTATGGCGCGGGAGAACTTCTCCTCGCCGGAATAAGTGCGCACGTGAATATCCGTAGGGTTCCATCCGTTGGCTGGCGACGTGTCATCGGGGCATGCAGAGGATACACAGACCAAATCCGTAAGTGCTCGCAACAATACATAATCGCCTGGTCTTGACCAGGGTTCGTCGCTGAACAGGACGCCTTGTTCGTCAATACCGGTGTTGAAGAAAAAGTTGATCGCCATCCAACCGGCCCGCGGAGTCACTCCGTGTTCGGCCAGCACACTGTTGAAATTCTCGGAGCAATTCACATGTCCCGGATAGCCGATGTCATCATAGTACTTCGCAGCACAAGCCAGTGAGAATGCATCGTGACGGCCTACCGTGTCCTGAACCACTTCGACCAGCGGCAGCATGTCGTGATCGTAATACTTGGCATGCAGGCCAGGCATGGGATAGGCGTGACCCATCAAAGCACGGGTGGTGGTGACATCCAGTGCGTGCTCAAAACCCTTGTCCAGTTTGCGCGCCGCAAAACACTGAAAGTCGGTACACTGGCGTCCGTCCACGTCAAGGATTTGAATATAGTCGCCTGCCTTTACAAAATAGCTTTCGGCAGTTTCAGAATGAACCCGAAGGTCGAGCACCGGATTTGCCAGCGGGTCAGGCAGCTCAAACCCCACATGTTGTTTAACGACTGCCCTGGTTACCATCACGGTAAGAGGAGTTGTCGTGTCCTGAGCTTCCATGTCCATGGCACCGCCCGGGGCAGCGATCACAACGACACCATCGCGCTGTACTGATAACTCAGCCTGTTCGCCATGCCGGGTTTGAGCACCGAACAATCCGAGTGCACCAGCGCTGGCGAGATCAATGTTTCTGCTTTCCAAACCCATGCGCAGGCCACGCAAGCTTTGATCTGGGCCTGTCAAAAGCGACTTGAGGCCGGCAGCGGCGGAATTTGGCTTCTCGCCTACCACTCCAGCATCAATGATGCCCTTGGTATCGGCAGCAACAACTTCGCAAACCTGCCCGCCTTCGTCATTGGTGATGGTAATCTTGTCGCCCTGCTCTACCGGGATCAACACAGCACCAGCGCCTTGCACGACATATCTCTCGGTTCCTGGCGGCATGGAAAATATGCCCGGCTGGATAACGCTGCTTGGAGCCGGAGGGCCCGGTTTTACAACTGGATAAGGTGTTTCCAGCATGTCTGGTTTCCTCGGCTCACTGGGGCATAAAAAGCTTCACTCATTTTTTGCATGATTGAAAAAATGTTATCCAAAAGAATAACTCTCGGAAGCGTTCTCAACAAGCTGTTTCTCCGGATTCCAAAAGGACTACGGCTCGAAATAGCGAATTTCTGCGGGGCCTGATTTTCCGCTATTCGGATTGCACGCAACGGCTGTTTCGCGGCAAATTAGCATTCTGTTCTGTTTCACAAATCACAGAAGACGCATGTGTTTTCAAGCCGGAATTCGCGGCAACCTACAAGAGGATTTGATGCAAAAAATTCAACCTGACGACCGCCGCGTCGTCAACATCCACAGCGACGAATTCAAGCCCTTTTGCTACGACGACGGACCTTCCTCCCACGAGAGTATACTGCAAATAAATTCGCACGACGAACTGGGCGTCGGATTTCACGTGTATCGCATGCAGCCAGGCACCACGACAAGGCCGCATGAACACACCGAGGACGAGGAATTTCTGGTGCTGGAGGGCGAGCTTCAGGACAATGACGGCTATGTTTACAAAACCGGAGACCTGGTCTGGCTCAAGAAGGGAACACAACACTCCTCTCATTCGGAGCACGGAGCCCTGCTCGCCGTCTATATCGGTTCCACGGAAAAAAATTACCGCAGTCATAGCTCACGCCTGCGGCCTGCAAGCATTACTTCTGATTTCGTTTCAACAGGCGCGTCAAACGCTTGTCGTGAGCGATAAAAGGGTCACCCAGAAACGTCTTTATCTGCCACCAGTTAAAGTCGTTTATGACACGCAGAACATGCCTTTTGTCGATTCTGATTTTGCTTCTCCATTTGCGAAACAATCCTTTCCACAACACAAGTTGGTCGCGCGGAGGGACGTCTGCAAGGTACGCCAATTCGCCAACTGTCAAATCCATCCATTCGTCCATGAACATCTGTCCGGCTGGAGAATTTCGAATGGCAAAAAAACCGGCATTCGGGCAAATCCAGGATCCGCATTCCCAGACGCCGCGCATATTCAGCGGCAGCAATATGCCCGCCCGGTTGCTGACATCGCTTGAAAATACCGCTTCAATGCCTGCTTGATCATCAATAAAGGCTTCCAGTCGACGTGCGCGGTCACAAACCCAGGTATCCGCATCGGCAACAATCATCCAATCACAATCGGAGGTCCGCAAATGCCGCTTGGCAATTTCGATTTTGGACCAATTGATATGAAGTTCAGGCAACACCTGCTCATCATAATGGGTAAAGTTATAACCGTGCTGCGCACAGTAAGACCGCCAATCAGCCAGTGTGCGGATTGCATATTCATCGATATCCGATGTCGCCATTACGACGACATCTATCTTGCAATACTTGGCTTCCGGGACAACCGGACCAAAGTGCTCGACGGGATCAACTGAATTCATGCCTGACTCTTGTGCGATCGGTTACAGTTGCAATCAACAGGCATTTGGGTCAACCCTACGTTGCATTACAGGAATACATTATTGCCGCTGCGGCGGTTTTGACTGCAAGAAAACATGCCTCTGCCAACACAGGCACAAAACCAGAAGTTTGCGACACGGATAAACCCGTTAACCCGGGCTTTTGCCTGGATTGAATCCGTTTTGCGCGGCAATGGCGATTTTGCTGCGCAACTCAACCGGTTGAACACTCAGCCAGCATCGCTTCGAGAGGGTGTACCGTGTATCGCTGTTATGAAAAACGAGCGGCTCAGGATAGCTGACTTCCTTGGGCATTACCGAAATCTGGGGGTTAGCGGATTTGTTGTGATCGACAATGGCTCAACCGATGGCGCGCTGGAATTTGCACTTGATCAACCGGATTGCGTTGTCTTCCAGACCACAGACAGCTACTCGGCATCCGGTTTTGGCAGTCAGTGGATCAACGCATCAGTCGATCTGTGTGGCCTAAGAAATCGGTGGATAGCAGTTGCAGATCTTGACGAGCTTCTGGTCTATGACGGTTGTGAGCAACACAATCTGACAGATCTTGCGAATTTGCTCACCATGGCAAACCTGACTGCCCTGCCCTGTCTCATGCTGGATATGTACGATGATGGTGCTTCGAGTTGCCGCCGTTACTCGCAGGGTGATCGCATGCTTGATGCATCACCAATGTTTGATGCTACCGGTTACTGTCGCAGGCCATCGTTTGCACGGTCTTTACGCCCTGCTACAGCTCTCGCGATCGAAGGCGGACCAAGGGCCCGTGTTCTGTTCGACCGTTCCGATCCGATCAGCATGCTGCCCTATCTGCACAAAGTGCCTTTTATGAAGTGGACCCCGGGTGCGGGCATGAAAACGTCGCATGAAGTGGACCCGGTTAGCCGTAACGCTTCGCATTTGCGCGGGGCATTGCTGCACTTCAAGTTTCTTAACCACCCGGAACTGAACAGCAAAGATCGTTTGCGCGAACTGGATCACTGGAATGACAACACACAACATTCCAGGTACCTTGACAATCTCGATGAGACCGCAGGCAAAATGTTCATGTTCGAAGGCTCGTCAAGATATGTGTCGTCCCAGAGCCTGGTGGAACATGATCTGATCTCCAGGCTGGATTGGCAAACCTGATGCACGGAATGGAGACACAACTCAACGCGCTTTGGATCGGGCCCAAGCTTCCATCTCTAAACCTTGCGTGCCTGCTGTCGGCGGTACGCGCAGGTCACAAAGTCAGGTTGTATTGCTATTCCAAGCCCAGCAACTTGCCGGCAGATATTGAGGCGGCCAACGCCAACGAGGTACTGGCTGAAACCGAGATCACCCGCCATCGCAAGAGTGGCAGTCCCTCCTTATCGTCAAACCGCTTCCGATACCTTCTGTTCCAGAAACAACTTGGAGCGTGGATCGATACTGATGTGTTCGTCGTGCGGCCACTGACGTCACAAGACGGCTATATGATGGCCTGGCAAGACGATGAACTGGTAGGCTCCGCAGTCCTGCATTTGCCCAATGGCGAGCTGACAGATTTCCTGTGCAACTTCACCAAGCAATCCCATCCGATACCGTTTTGGTATTCGCCGCTTCGCAGGAAATGGTTGAGCCTTCGAAAAGCAGCGGGAGTGCCGTTAGCTGCAGGCGACCACCGTTGGGGCATCTATGGACCACATCTTCTGACCAACGCAGTCCGAAAACACAAGCTGGAAACCAAGGTGCGACCGGCCAGCACCTATTATCCCGTCGGCTGGAGAGACGCCGGAAGCCTGTACTGTGGCGGGAGCAATATTTTTCAAACCCTGCCGGTTTCAACAGAAGCGGTTCACTTATGGCACCACATGGCTACAACCGGTGCGAATGAGGTAAACACAATCCAGACAGGCAGTTTTCTGGATCAAGCTTTCCGAATGGTGGATATGAAACTCCCCGGATAAGAACTTGCGGTGCGGACACCGCATTCGCATTCTACCGGTTCTTGACACCTGACGCCAACCGGGTTTGGGCTTTGGCCGCTTCGTGCTGCCGCTGGGTGACTGTTTCGGCCAGCCACATCAATCCACCGGCCACTATCGGAACCCGAACGCCAAATGTCCTGCAAACTTGCGTGTCAAATCGCACAGGCATTATGTATCGCTGATATTCGTATAATCAGGTTTGCGTTTCTCAAAAAAGGCTGTGATGCCTTCCACTGCAGCATCTTCTGTCACAGCGGCGGCCATGTGATCGCGCTCGAGATCCATCTGTTCACCGGTTGTGGACTCTTCTGCAGCATTCAATAGCGTCTTGATGCGGGCAAGCGCTGTGGTCGGTGATTTCGCCAAACGATCTGCAAGGGCAGAAGCTTCTGAAATGGCTTTACCGGGCTCGCACAACCTGTTCAGGGCGCCAAACTGATAGAGCCGTTCTGCCCCAATGGGTTCGGCCAGCAGGCAAAGTTCGTTGACCAGCGGTCGCGGCAACATTCTTACCAGCCTGTGGGATATGCCGCCATCGGGTGTCAATCCGACCCGTACATATGAAATCGTAAACATCGCCGTCTTGCTTGCCACGATAAAGTCGCATGCATAAGCAAGCGATACGCCGGCGCCCGCGGCGCCTCCCTCTACGGCAGCTATGACCGGTTTTGGACATGCCCTGAACTCGCGAATGACATCATGGAGATCCTCGATCGCCATCTTGCGTTCTTCAAGCGGCTGAAATCGCCGGTTCCTGATCCGGTTCAAATCACCGCCGGCGCAGAAAAAAGACCCTTCGCCGACGAACAAGACCGACTTTATCCTGTCTTCTTGTGCGGCAAGCTGCAAGGCTTTCGAGATCACATCGTAGAGTTCAGGCGTGATCGCATTGCGGTTGGTGACATTGGTATTGAAAATAACCAGCCGATCACCGCAATCTTCGAAACGGGCGGTCGTTTCATGGTTCATGGATCGACTCCTCGACTTGAGACAACGCTATGAATCGCTCCAGATGATGGTCCGTATCGCCGAACTCATGGTCCACCATAATCAGGCGACGGGCAAAATGAGATAATGCATATTCCTGGGTCATGCCGATACCGCCGTGCAATTGTATGCATTCTTCTGCCACCAGTCGCCCTGTACGACCAATCAGGTTTTTGGTCGCACTGGCATTGCGCTCGCGCTGAATTCGCGGTTTGTCCAGAACTGCCGCCAGATTGAGCACGGCAGATCTGGCCTGCTCGATTTCGATCAACATATTCGCCATACGATGTTGCAGAACCTGAAACTCGCCGATGGGGCGCCCGAACTGAGTACGGGTTTGCAAATACCCGATAGTGATTTCCTTTGCTACTTCCATGGCGCCAAGCGCCTCTGCGGAGATGGCAGCAATGGCCATCGATACCCGAGCCTCGATAGCCGGAAATGTACACCCGGGCTCTCCAAGCAGGGTGTTGGCCGGTAGTCTCACATTGGCGAGCTCAACCTCAGCCGCATGTCCACCATCTATTGTGGGATAACCGCGCATGGAAACGCCCGGCATGTCAGCAGGAACCAGGAATAAGGACACGCCGTCTTGCGAACCGGTAGCGCCATTTGTCCGCGCGCTCACAATCAAGGTCTGCGCCTGGATCGCGTTTGACACCACCGCCTTGCGGCCTGCCAAAACGAAACCATTATCTTCCGCCGTCGCGGTCGTGGTGACGTGTGACAAGTCATACCTGCTGCCTGGTTCGCTGTGTGCGAAGGCGAGCTGGTATTCGCCTGACATGACTTGCTGCAACAACGCCTTCTGATCGCTTGTTCCAAGATCAGCGATCAATCCACCCGCAAGAACAGTGTTCACAAGCAGCGGCTCCATTGCGCCTGCACGGCCCAGTTCCTCAAACACCGTGACAATATCAAACCCGTGTCCGCCCAATCCGCCTACGTCTTCTGCAAACAAGACATGCAGCACGCCCAGCTCAGCCAATTGCGACCAGATTCCGTCTGAGTTTTCCTCCAGGCAAGACGATGAGTTGATACGCATTTCATCTGTATATATATCTGACAAGAAACGCCTTAGCGTGTCCTTCAACATCGTACGTTCTTCGGTTTCCCCAAAGTTTGTCTGACTGTCCTCACTCACAGGTCCAGAACCTGCTTTGCTATGATCGTCCGCTGCACCTCATTGGAGCCGCCATAAATCGTCAACTTGCGATTGTTGAAATACTGCGCGGCAACAGGCGCAGCATATTCAGGACCGACTGGCTGTGCATTGAACCCTTCATCAAGCGCCTCGGACACAAACGGCATTGCATATGGCCCCACCGCCCGTCTGGTCAGATCATTGATCTGCTGGCGCAACTCGGTTCCCTTGATTTTCAACATCGAGCTCTCGACGCCCGGCGCCTGTCCGGCTGCAACCTGTGCAATGACCCGAAGATTGGTTGTTTCCATGGCCATCAGATCAATTTCAATCTGCGCCATCCGGGCTGCAAAATGCGGATTTGTAATAAGAGGTTTTCCGCCGGCCAATTCCTGGCTGGCTATCCTCTTGACCGCATCCAGACCGGCCTTCGCAAAACCTGTCCCTGCAATATTCGTCCGTTCGTGGGTCAACAGGTATTTCGCATAGGTCCATCCGTGGTTCTCTTCACCAACAAGGTTTTCAACCGGTACTCGCACATTGTCAAAAAACACCTCATTGACCTCTGCTTCACCATCCAGCAGCCGGATCGGACGCACTTCGACGCCCGGGGTTGTCATATCAATCAGCACGAATGAGATGCCTGCTTGAGGTTTCGCTTCAGTGCTGGTGCGCACCAGGCAAAAAATCCAGTTGGCGTATTGACCCAATGTCGTCCAGGTTTTTTGTCCGTTGACCACATAATAGTCACCGTCGCGGATTGCCCTGGTTTTCAATGATGCAAGATCCGACCCTGCACCAGGCTCGGAATATCCCTGACACCACCAATGTTCGCCGTTCAAAATACGCGGCAAGAACCGCTCGCGCTGCTCTGCTGAACCGAACTTCTGCAACACCGGGCCCAACATCATCAGCCCAAACGGCACAATTCGGGGGGCGTGCGCAGCACACAACTCTTCTTCAAATATGAAGCGCTGATGAGCAGACCATCCAGTTCCGCCGAATTCAACCGGCCAATTCACAGCAAGCCATCCCTTTGCATTGAGAATTGCATGCCATTCCTCGTAGTCGGCCTTCGTCAAGCGCTGGCCCAAACGCACCTTGTTGCTCAAACGTGCCGGTAGTTTGCTGTCGAGAAACTGCCGCACTTCACTGCGAAATTCCCGCAGGTCGATCTTTTCCGTCATTGCACGACCTTGTATGTTTGTGGTTGGCATTTGCGGCATATGTCGCGGAGTTCGATAATCGAACTCTTCAACGCAAAACTGGCATCAGTTGCAAGTGATTGCAATGCGGCAATCGATTTGGCCGGATCCATCGGAAGTACTTCCAGCAACCTCAACAAGGGTTTCACCCACCGGGCATTTGCAATGTGCGTGTTGACAGCGAACAACGGCTTGACCGGCCCAAAAGCCGCCAAAAGGACGGGGTCCAGAAATGATTCCTGGTTTGCGGCAATCACCGCGCGGTTGCCTGCCTTTTCGTAGTTTTCGAGACCTTAGACTTCAACGCGGCAAAAACAGCTTCAGGATGCCAACCAGCGCCGTTTTGATCCGTTGGTCCGGCAACAGAACACATACGTAAATCGCAACAGCCAAATTGATTGCGGCAATGCCCAGCAAAACTGCTGGAATTGTGAACCCTGCCCCGATTAGTGCAGCAACGGCTCCTGCTCCTGCAGTCATGAAAAACGCATTGACGATATTGTTGGCGGCAATTGTTCGCGAACGATCCTCGTCATCAGATCTTACCTGCAAGATGGCATATAGCGGCACGATGAAAATGCCGCCGCATAATGCTACCCCGACAAGATCCAGCATCATGCGCAGGTTGGTCCAATCGGAAAAGAAAGCCAGCCCGCCGGTAAGTTCGTCCCCTGCCGGCGCCTGATAGCCCATCAGCGCAAAGGAAAAGTCGGCAATAAAAACCGTGATGCCCAGCGCCCCCAAGGGCGCATAAACCGCCGACACCCGCCCCTTCAGCAGGCGGTTGCACAACATCGAGCCGATAGCAATGCCGACAGTGAACAGCACGAGGAATAAAGTGACAATCGTTTCGTCGCCTTTCAGCAGGTCACTGGAAATCGCGGGAAACAGCGATAACAAGATTGCCCCTACCAGCCAGAACCAGGATATGCCGAGGATGGTCACACGAGAGAATCTGGCGGCCGCTGCCTTTGAAACCATGCGCCAGCTCTCGGCAACGATATTCCAGTCGATCTTCAGATCAGGAGCCGGCGCCGGCGCATCCGGGATGAACCGACTCGCTGCGTAACCAAGCCCGGCAAGCATTAGAACCAGGCCGGAAACAATGGCAATGCCCGGGCCTGTGAGAACCAACAGTCCACCGGCTATGGTACCGGCGAGAATTGCGAGGAACGTACCCGCCTCAACGAGCGAGTTAGCGCCGATCAACTGGCGTTCTTTAAGGTGGACCGGTAAAATGGAGTATTTCAACGGACCAAAAAACGCCGATTGCATACCCATTAGAAAAAGTACGCTAAACAGGAACCACACGTTGCCCGAGAAAAGCGCAACCGCTCCCAGGACCATGATCACTATTTCAGCCAGTTTGATCTGCCGGATCAAGGCAGCCTTATCAAACTTGTCGGCAATTTGTCCGGCTGTGGCTGAGAACAGAAAAAACGGAAGAATGAATATGCCACCGGCCGCGGTTGCCATCACGGCGGTGTTCAGACCGGCTTCAGCAGCAATGCGGTAAACAAGCAAGATCGCAAACGCATTCTTGAAGACATTGTCATTCAAAGCTCCGAGCGCCTGGGTCACGAACAACGGCAGAAAATGCCTGGATTTCAGCAAGGCAAACTGCGAATTATCCATGGGAGTGTCTCCTGGGCCGATTAAAACGCCCCGTTTTGAGAAAATTCCTAATCGACGGCCCGTTCCGCGTTGCCAAAAATATCTATGAGCACTGCCGCGACAATGATCAGCCCCCCCATCAAAGACAAGAAGGTCACCGATGTTCCAATCAACGCCCAGGCACTGACGGTTGCAACTACAATCTCAGTCATGGTCAGCAATGCAGCACGCGTTGCGGGGACGAGGCGTGCACCCCACAGTTGGCCGATCATTGATGGCCAGAAAATAACCAGTCCAAACACGAGCACGCCCAGGGCCAGCGATGGGGTCAGCGCGCCTGCGGAAACTCCGGCACTGCCCACCAACAGCGCAACCAGCACGGCAAACGCACAGCCAAAGAATATTGCTGAAGCCGCGTTCCAGTGTGGGTCGACTTCGGCGCGACCGCGCACCAATGAAAGCGTCGCCCCCCAGAAAAATCCGGCTACCAAACCCGCCCAATCACCGGCATTTCGCGGCACGGGAAGTCCACCGTCGCCTCCCAGCAACAGCCACAAACCGGCAAAAGCCAGCAAAATTGCAAAAGCCCGCCAGGGATTCAATAAAACTCCAAATACGATCCGGTCGACCAAGGTGGCCCATATCGGCAACATGTAGAACAAGAAAATGGCCCGGACGACGTCGGTGGAAACAACCGCATAGAAGTAACAGACTTCCGAAACACCGATGCCGACACCAACAAGCAGCACCCAAGGCCCGTGATCGGCTCGCCACTCGCCCCACCTGACCGCTGCCAGGAATGCAAACGGCAAACCGCCTGCCAGCACCATCGCGGCTGACCAGAGAGGACCGAAGCCAGCGTCCGACAAATAGCGCAGCGGGATCCAGAACAGGCCCCACAAGCCCGCGCCAATCGCTATCGCCAGAGCACCACGAGTATTTTGTGAAAGAAATGGAAAAGCCATCGCCGATCTCAATTGATCTTGTCAAAATCGCCGTGACGACCCTTGCCTTCGCTAAATCGGCCAGCGCCGGCGATTCCCTCTCTCGCGAGTTCAGGCCTGCCATTTTGCCACTCCTGAATCAGCGCATTACGAAGACCGTGCCCGTGTTGAGCAATAACCGACCGCCGGTCGGCACGGACGCAGCTTTGCGGAAATCGCGCGATTTCATGTGCCAGCTGCTCGGCTTTTTCGCGCGATCCGTTGTCTTCCACCACATACTCACACAAGCCGATCCGCTCGCACTCTTCCGCCATCACTTTGCGACCGGTCAGCACAATGTCCATTGCACGTCCCTCACCTACCAAACGCGGAAGCCGGACCGTTCCGCCATCAATCAACGGAATACCCCAACGCCGACAGTAAACCCCCATGTAGGCAGATTGTTCCATCACCCGCATGTCAGCCCACAAGGCCAGCTCCATGCCGCCGGCTACTGCCGGACCGGCAATTGCGGCAATCACCGGTTTGTCGAGTTCAAGTCGCGATGGCCCCATCGGACCGCGGGGATCATTGTCTGCAGCATCCGAAAAATTCAATTCGACAAGCGGATCCTCAGCCTCCAGCGATGCCGCGTGCTTCAGGTCCCAACCGGCACAAAAAGCACCACCCTCCCCCCAGAAAACGGCAACCGATGCTGTGCTGTCTCGATCAAAGTCGAGGAATGCTTCCTGCAAAGCGTCCGCGCTTTCAGGATTCATTGCATTGCGTGCCTGCGGTCTGGAATGAATGATTGTCCAGACAGTACCGGTTTTCTCAATACGCACCGACATACCGCTACCTCTCTTGTGTACCTGGAAACTGCAACGGTTTTTACGAAATGGCGGCTTCGCGGGACCGATATTGCTGCTTGGCCGGCCTGGCCATCACGAGCGACCGAAACCGGATGAACGACCATCCAGCGAGATGAGCGGATTGTAAAGCTCCGGGCGACGATCCCGAAATATGCCCCAATAAGCGCGCTTTTCAGCCAGATCATCGAGATCAAATGTCGCGGTTAATACTGTCTCCTGCGTACGATTGGCCCCGGCGACAATTTCACCTGTGAAGTCGGCGATGAAGGAGGAACCGTAAAATGTCATCTCAGTGCCATGACGACCTGGCTCCGTGCCGATCCGGTTCGAGGCAACCAACGGCATGAGGTTCGCGCCCGCGTGTCCTTGTTGCACACGTTGCCAATGTGCCGACGAGTCCCAGGACGGATCCAGCAATTCCGATCCGATTGCGGTCGGGAAGAACAACACTTCGGCTCCCATCACGGCCATGGATCGGGCTGTCTCGGGAAACCACTGATCCCAGCAAATTCCGACGCCGATGCGGCCGAACCATGTATCCCAAACCTTGAAACCGGTGTCGCCGGGAGAGAAGTAGTACTTTTCCTGATAACCTGATCCATGGGGAATATGGGTCTTCCTGTACACACCAAGTGTCTTGCCATCAGCATCAATGATGGCAATCGAATTAAACCGCGCATTGCCAGCCTCTTCATAGAAGGAAATCGGCAACACTACACCCAGCTCCCTGGCAACGCCCCTGAAATGTTCAATTGTCGGATGATCCTTCGCCGGCAGGGCGCGAGCATAGTATTCCGGCACCTCGTCCTGACAAAAATAGTATCCCTCAAACAGTTCTTGCAGCAGGACGATATTGGCTCCCTTACCTGCCGCTTCGCGGATCAGTTTTTCACCGCGTTCGACATTTTCAGAGACTACATCTGTGCACGCCATCTGCGTGGCGGCAAGTGTCACATTACGCATCCGGCGTCATCCTCCATTGGTACCACATAGCGGTTCTTGCTGAGTAATGCAGTGCACTCCGCCGCCTCCCTTGAATATATCCACCGCCGGGACGGACACAACCTCGCGGTCGTTGAACAATCGGCGGAACACTTCTGCCACCAGTTCATCCTGCGGATCACCAAACTCACAAAGCACGACACCGCCATTGACGAACGAGAAATTCACGTACGAACACGACAAGGGTTCGCCATGATCATAACGTTCCTCTGGCGCCGTAAGCACTATTACTTCCATGGCGCGGCCGCGCGCGTCGGTCTGTGAGCGCATTACTGCTTCAATCTCTCCGGCAATCTCATGATCGGGGTGGTCCGGATCCGGTTGGCCGTGCACAACTACAACGCCAGGTTTGACGAAACAGGCCAACGTATCGATGTGTCCGTCGGTGCCGGAGGTGGATGTGTCAGCCTCCAGCCCTCGCGGCACCCAAATGGCCTTTGTGGTGCCGAGTTTGGCATGCAATTCAGCTTCGATTTCTCCACGCGTCCAATTTGGATTGCGGTTGTGGTTCAACTGGACGGTTTCGGTGAGCAGCAGTGTTCCCTCACCGTCAACATGGATACCCCCGCCCTCATTGACCAGCACGGACGACAACCTCTCGGCACCGGTTTGTTCCGCAACAAACCTGGCCACCAAAG
>CAJICM010000019.1_pt1 | contig 23132 bp, 22 predicted proteins | sample 9199691 | NCBI WGS metagenome assembly CAJICM01 (sample SAMEA7708338, study PRJEB35096) | sediment metagenome | biome: marine neritic benthic zone biome [ENVO:01000025]; feature: sediment [ENVO:00002007]; material: shallow marine sediment [ENVO:03000034] sea grass bed [ENVO_01000059] ...
GCCCTCCCATAAACTGTTGCCCGGACTTACGCAATCTGCCTGTAAGCGCGGCAGCTGAAGCGTTTGGTAAGCAACGATATTGGCGACAAATTGACGTAACGTGCGAACCTTCATGATGCGCATGCGCTGCGAATGGCAGCGTTGCGGTCGAGTGGCAGGAACTCACACAGGTCAGATACCATATCACGGCAGCGGAAACGACTATTTATGGCACAAAGCAGCCTATTCGGCCGTTCGCTCAGATAGTCTGTTGTCGGGGGTACAACAGATGTGCCTTCCATGTGCCGCGGACTTCCGATTTTGACCCTCAACGGCCATCCTAGTGCAGTGCAGCGAAGGGTGGTCTCGAACCCTTCGCGGACGTGGTTGTCTCATAACGCCGCTTGTGTCTGATCCAACGAAGCTAAAAAGATTCAAGAGAGCGGAATGCAAAAGTCGCTGCTGCGGAATTTGCCTTTGAGCGCTGCCTTTGGTATCTTTCAGGCAGGCTCTTCCAAGCCAACAATCTAACATGGCGACAACAATAATAGAGCCGATCAAATAGTGATCTGGCGGGTTTTACCCGCATACTTTTGATATGAAGATCGGAGGGTACAGATGACAGAGTGGAGTATTGAAGGCGAGGAACTCGCTAATTGTAACTGCAGTTTTGGCTGCCCCTGCCAGTTCGGCGTGTTGCCGACAACGGGTAATTGCGAGGCGGTTGTAGTCTACGACATTCACAAGGGCCAATATGGCGATGTCTCACTGGACGGTCTGCGCACGGCCGGGGTCTACTATTGGCCCGGTCCAATCCACGACGGCAACGGCCAGATGCAGATCATAGTCGACGATAGTGCGACCGACGAGCAGCGCGCGGCCATTGAAGCCATCATGAAGGGCGAAGATACTGACGAAATGGCGACGATGTGGTTCGTCTTCAGCGCGATGAGTCCGACCAAGCACGAAACGCTGACGGCCCCCATCGAACTAGAATGGGACCATGATGAGCGCACGGGTCGCGCGAAGGTCGGTGGCATCTTCGACGTGGAGGTGCGCCCGATCCCGAACATTGTGTCTGGTTTGCCGCATAGGGTATCAATTCAACTTCCGCACGGGTTTGAGTTCCGCCATGCCGAGATGGCATCGGGCACCGCGAGTACCACCGGAGGCGAGATCGATCTTTCCTTCGATGCGACACACGCTCATATCGCCAAGCTGCACCTGACCGGCCATGGAGTGGCCGGCTAAGCCGGTCGCCTTTATGTCTGCAAGAAATAACCAACCCGATCCCGGGTTGGCTCAAAGGCTTGTGCGGCGAGACAAAGCGATCGTGCTCGTCTGCACCGCTCTGATAGTCGCCGGCGCGGCGTTCTATACTGTTGGCGGCGTGGGGATGAACTTGTCCGCGCTGGAAATGACCCGCATGGCGGCTCCCGTCGGAGAACCTATGTCCATGGGGATGGAGCGGGCCTGGACCGGCACTTATGCAACGCTCATTTTCCTAATGTGGTGGGTCATGATGATCGCCATGATGACCCCCAGCGCCGCGCCGACCCTGCTTCTATTTGCAGCGCTTAAGCGCCTAGGACCGGAGGGCGCGTCGGGCTCTCTATTGAGCGGGTTCTTCCTGTTCGGCTATCTTGTCGCCTGGGCCGTATTCAGCCTCGCAGCAACGTCGGCGCAATGGGGGCTCGAAGCGATTGGCCTCTCGGACGGGTCCATGATGACGATCAAGTCCCGGGCCTTCGCAGGTGTCGTGCTGATTCTCGCGGGTCTCTATCAATTTTCGCAACTGAAAAAGGCCTGCCTACGACACTGCCAGTCCCCAACACAGTTTCTCGCAAGGCATAATCAACCCGGACTCCTTGGCGCATTTCGCACGGGTGCCCTGCACGGCGGTTATTGCTTGGGATGTTGCTGGGCACTGATGGCGCTTCTCTTCGTCGGCGGGATCATGAACCTCTATTGGATTGTCGGCGTTGCGATCTACGTCGCGCTTGAGAAGCTCCTGCCGCACGCCCGCTGGATACCGCCGTTCTTTGGTGGATTTTTAATCTGTGCAGGGGCCTTTCTAATTATCGCTAAATTCTTTTAAGCGATACGTACTAAGGCGAAATCGGGGACCGATTCAGTATGCACAACTGACGTTGGCGCTGAACTCGTTGAATGGCTGTTCCCGGCACCATGGTCTTGCCCGCTTTTAGTGGACGGTTCAGAAAGATCCGTTTGCCTCGAAATCAACGGGGCTGACATTGCCAAGATAACCAATACCGGCAATTTTTTTGCCCAAGCGGGACATTGTCCAAGGATCCGAAATGGCCTGATCCACAGTCAAACAGCAGTGCCCAATAGTCTTCGAACTTTGCTGAGATAGCACTTGCAGAGCGTCAAGCCCCTTACGTCTGCGCAACAATGCCTAGACGCAGCGGCCGGCATCTACGGGCAGCGCGCATCCGGTCAACGTGGCGGCTTCTCTCGGAGAAGCTAAAAAAACAGCTGCATTTCCGACATCTTCAGGAGTAATCAACCTTCCAAGAGGTAATGCCTCTGCGAACGCGTCGGCATCTCCATCGCTCAAGGTGCCACCTGCAAACTCTGCCAACATTGGTGTTTCGCCAACTGCCGGAAAGAGACCGTTTACCCGAATTCTTTCAGGAGCGAGTTCAAGTGCTAGTGATTTCATGAAGTACGCAGTCGCAGCCTTTGCCATTCCATAACCGTATAGCTGCGGCCTGGGCACCAGGGCGATGCCTGACACTGTGATGACGATAGACGCATCCTCAGTCGCTCGCAAAGCCGAAAGTGCAGCCTGACAGGTCTCAACAACACCTACGGAATTGGTTTCGAATTGACGATACAGTTCGCTGGCGGGTGTATCCGATATGGAAACCGGCCGCTGGCCAATACCAGCGTTTGCAACGAGAGTATTAAGAGAGCCGAGCTTTTCCAGGCAATATGCGATGCCAGCATCCAAACTTTCCCTCTCGGTAACGTCTATCGCGACCCCGAATGCATTGCCGCCATCAGCGCACAACTCCTCTGCTACCTTGAAGGCCGAGGCAGCATCCAAATCCGCGGCAACGACGCTTGCTCCCTCGTGGGAAAACGCCCTGGCTATCCCCGCGCCAAACCCGGACCCGGCACCTGTGATGAGTGCTGTTCTGCCAAGTAGTCGTGCCATGATACTGCCTCCTCATCCACCCTACCGCGGAGAAAGCAGCAGACCAGAACAGTCTTGCATGTTCAATATTCAAAAGTTGCGTAGCGAAACCCGAAGCATTTGCTGTTGCGCAAATTCCAGAGTATTTCTCACAAAAGTGGATACCGGTTTTGTGAAAAAGAAACGCGACAACAAAGGGATAGAGTGCGGTTTGATTCGATCAAATCCTGAATCGCCCTAGTTCTCGGGGAGAGGCGGCGGCGTATAGCCTTTCCACTTGCCGCTGTTTATAAAATCGGAATAACCGGCTTCTCCACTACGCTTGGCGGCCATGTATTCTGGAGACGTAGGTGGTGGTTGTACGCGCTCGGATGAAATGACCTCTCGTTGGACAATTGAGTCTTTTGTTATTGTCCAGGCCATTAGATCATCGGCTATGACTAGTGGGCCATCATAAGTGCTGCGCACCGCCTCAATCGTTTCCTGCAACATATCGGGTACCAGAATCTGGTGATAACCAACCGCTAGCCTTGGTTTGACAGCAGACATGATCTTGCCAAAGGCCGCGGGTGGAGTATGGATATAGGAAGATACCTGAACAGCCTGACGAGGTGGAAATCCAAGATAACTCGCAAGGCCCTCCGCAGTATAGAAACACTCATGAATAACGAAGTCTGCACCCTTTGCATATTCGATAAACCAATTGTTCGGGTAACTGTCACCGCCGAATACAAAGCTCAGGCCGTTCCAGTCCAAGCGATAACTGACAGACCCATCGATCGAGTGGATTGCAGGAAACGAGGTGATCTTAACTCCGTTCTTCTCGTACACAACTCCACCGACCTGCTTGTAATCGAACTCATGCGCAATCAATTGTCCACCGGCGTCGGGCAGCGTGCCGGAGCGCCCGCGCACGTCCCATGCAAACGCTTTCTTAAGTCCATCGACGAAGGCGGCGGTACCCAGTTCGGGTTCCGCTCCCGACGGACCATAGACATGCAGGGGCTCATAACGCCCGCTCAGCCAACCGCCGATCCATAGGGAATCAGTATCCCCCACGTGATCTGTGTGGAGATGACTCATGAACGCCTTGTTGACCCGGGCGAAATCCGGACGCAGTGCAAACAGGTTTTCTACGGAACCGGAACCGACATCAAACAGAAAAATATCACCGTTTCCCAGTTCCACATACCATGAGCTAGACTTCTGAGCTCGGGTGATCGGTGTCGGCATACCGGTACCAAGCGCAACAACAAACATTTCGTCCGGCCCGACAGTCTCGGTTCGCGGGTACCAAGCGTCGGCTTTTTCTTCAGCTAGTGCGGACGACCAAGTCAGAATCAGTAACACAAACATCCACGCGATCTTCTTCATTGTTCAATCCATCATCCGGGTTATGATTTTGCACATAATGATGCATGGATGCCTGAAGTCAACAAAGCAAGCAACGGGTATTCAGTGTCTTCGGGCTAACGGAGAATATCGGGGGTAAAGCTGCCGCAACCCGGCGACATTTGGCGCGAACGGAAAGGGGCAATAGCCCCGTTGCCCAGAACTAGACTTACGGTAACTATTGGCAAATTTTCACCGGTTTGACGGATGCCGAAGTGAGTCTGGTTTCGGGCGTATTACAGACGATATCCGCCGAACGCCTGAGATGCGGACAACCGGGCATTAGGTTTGGTTGCTCGAACGTCAGTTATCGCGACGGTGTGATAATGATATGTTGGGTCCTTTCGCCCTCTACTTCCGGAAATGCCGGAAGACCTTCGGATCGACGCTGGCGGCGGCGAGCAACCCGCCCCAAAGCGCCCCGGGAATACCTGGGCTTGCCACGTCCTGGCCCGCAAGAAAGAGGCCCGGGAAGGGCGTCTTGGCCCGCAGCCCGTCGCACATGACACGCTCCGGTGTCACGTCGAGCCCATAGAACGCGCCCTTGCGATGCCCGGTGAAGGTGACGGTCGAAAGCGGCGTGGCCAATTCCCGGTACACAACCAGCTTGGCGAGGTCGGGAAAGTAGCGCTCGAAGTGTGCCATCAGCGTTTCTTCAGCGCGGTGCTTGAAGTCGGCGTAGTCATCGCCGCGGGCACCGGCGGTCCGGTCCGCCCATTTCGTGACGGTTGACCAGTCGGCCCAGATCAGGAACTGGCCCATGTGTTTTTTCCGCGGGCCGGGGTCATGCGTCGGGTTCTTGAGCGAACCAAAGGAGGCAACCATGCAGGGCGGAGCGCCGTCAGGCGCCGTCGTCCAGAGGACATCAACCTCGCCGGTTGGGTAAATCCAATGGTTTGCCTTTGTGGCGCCGGCGGCCTCGATGTCGCCCTGGAAGCCCAGGAACAGGGTGAAATGCGCGATGCTGGAGGGCAGCGCACGGATTTCCGCAATCCAGTCTTCGTGCCCGCAATCCTCGGGCAAGAGGGTGTCGACAGTCTCGCGCGCGCCAATATCGGAGATTACGGCAGTCGCACGGATCTCCGTCTCGTCATCGGTCCGGACGCCCACGACTTTGTCGCCGTCGAATAGCAGCCCTTCGACGCGGACGCCTGGGCGGGCCTCGCCCCCGTGTTTGGCAATGGTTGGGATGATGTGCTCGGCAAAGGCGGCGCTGCCCCCCACCGGATACCAGGATCCGCTTTTCAGATACGAGGCGGAAATCATGGCATGCATCGCGAAGCTCGCCTTGCCCGGGCGTCCGCCGTGATCGCCCCATTGCGCCGCGAAGGTGGCGGCCAGTTCGGGGTTGTCGGTGATTTCGTCGATGACCTCCTTGGTTGTGCGGGCGCACCATTTCGCAATTGCGCGCCGGTTCCACCAGTCGAGCATGTCGCCCGCCATCTCCGGCATCGCGCGGGTCGGCAAAATCTTGTACATCGCCTCTCGGCCTTCGTGCAGCGCACGGGTCCAGGCTTCGATGGCCTCGGCCTGATCCGGATAGCGGTCCTTGAGGTCCATTTCCTGCGCTTCGTAGGGGCGAGAGAGTGACAGTGGCTCTGCCGATCCAATGTGTATGGTGTCGTAAATCGAGCCCAACGGCACGAATTCAATGGGCGTTTCGGACAGCCAATCGAGCAGTTCGCGCTCGCGATCTCCCGGCGCCAGACCGCTCAGGTAATGAATGCCAACGTCCCAGGTGAAGCCGCCGCGGGAAAAGCTGTGCGTCAATCCGCCGAGCGTTTGATGCTGCTCGAGCAGCAATACCCTGTGCCCGACGCGGCTCAAGGCCGCGCCGACAGCCATGCCGCCTATGCCGGAGCCGATGACGATGGTGTCCCAGCAAGTCTTGTCAGTGTCAGCCATTTTGAACCTGCCTCGCATCGCCCGGGACGATGTCCCAAACTTCCACGATCCGCCCGTCCACGATGCGCCAGACGACATCTTCGGCGATCAGGCCCTTCGATGCCGCGAGATTGCGCAGATCAAGACGCTTCAGAAGTTCGGCGTTCGGATGGTCTTCGGTCATATCTGTTCCTTCGCATTGTGCGGGAGGAGGAAGCGAAGTACTTTGCTGGTGTGTGCAACACGAGAACACGTGGCCGTGATACGCGCCTTGATCCGGGTCAATTGGAGGTTAACGCCAAACAGGCTGGACCGGCAGACCGTCATGATGGAAGGTCTGCAGAATGGCGAAAGCGTGAAGCAAGTTGCGCACAAGTCGGGATCTAGGTGTGATAATCAGGCTGCGTTCAGAGCTCGAACCCATAGAAAACCCATTCTCAACCGCCGCCCCGCTATTGGGACAACACCAGGCAGGGGCAATCGGCCTTGTCATCGACGGCCTTTGCCACGGAGCTGTGGATGAGGCCCTTCAGACCGGAGCGCCGCTCGTGGCCCAATATGATCAGGTCGGCGTTCGCCTCCCTTGCCACTGAAAGAATGCCATCGGCAGGATCACCGGAACGCACGAAAGTTTTCACGGCCTTGACGTCTTTGGACTTCGTGAAAGCCTTTGCATCAGCCACGACGGTTTGGCCTACTTCGGCCGACAGCCGCATTGCCGCTTCGCTGCGATGCACTTTATCGCGCATTTTGATCGATCCGTAATATTCCCACCGATTCATCGCCGACGTATAGCTTGGCGCGTCGACTACGCCTTCAATCTCAGCAGCGCGAAGCAAATCACTAGAGACCTCTTGCGGATCCGTCACATATAGAATTCCCAATTTTGCTTTGTGCTTGTCGGCGAGGGTGCAACCGAGCTCAAGAAGCGTTTGCGAGGTTTCTCCCCCATCGATGGCCACTAAGATCCTATCAATCATTGCCGGTCTCCCTTTCTGAGATCGTCCAGTTTCAACCTGTCTTGCGTACTCGAACCCCGGCATGCATTTCAAGGCCTCCTTCGTGCCGCCTTCGCCAAGCAGACTGCTCACATCGATGATCGCCAACGAGATCTTACCGGCATCGCCGGCAATCAGACCATCCCCCTTGCCGATCGGTTCAGGAAGGGGATTCTTGATCAGCAGACACACAAGGAGTTGCGCGGCGGCACTTGAGATTTGCTTGTGAGTATCTTTGCCAAGCGGCCGGAACGTGGAAACCCGGGCCTTTCTGAAGCCCTGTGAGTGTGCGATCCTTTCGTCATCATGCTTGTCGCTACGTTAAATGTTCAAAACCTCAGGCTGCAAAGTATAGACGGCCAAAAACGACTCCATGGTGCCTGGGATTCCGATGTTCCCGAAGACAGGCGTCTGGACCCGATCGATCGCCGGTTGACAGGCAAGCTTCTGAAGGAGGTGGACGCAGATGTTGTCGCCTTGCAAGAGGTATTCGATCTCGACAGCCTCAATTACTTTCACCAGAAATACCTTTTGCCGGCGGGAGCAAGACCATATCCGCAACGTATCTGTTTGCCCGGCAACGATGGCCGCGGCCTTGATGTTGCATTGCTTTCCCGCCGACATGTTGATGCGATACAAAGTCACGCATCGCTCACATTGGCTGACATGGACATCGAAGCGCCTCCGGGCATCGATCCCACGCTTCCAGTTTTCCGACGAGACTGCCTGATGGTTATGATTGGACCGCTGACGCTGTTTGTCTGCCACTTCAAATCTGCCTATCCAGACGCGGTCAAGGCCTGGACAACACGCAGATTGGAGGCGCTTGTAACCCGCCGTCTGATCGAGCGCTGCTTCCAGGACCCGGCACAAAGCCTGTGGCTCATCCTGGGCGATCTGAACGAACCTACTTCTTCAGCTGTGGGTCAGCAGCGCGCAATCGCGCCGCTTGAAACAGATTTCGCAATCGATCTGTTACAACGCCTTCCAGAGAAGGAACGCTGGACCTATTATGACCCGCATTCGGGACTATACCACTGCCCGGACGCACTACTGGCCTCACCTGCGCTGGCCAAGCGCTGGCCGGATGCAGAACCATTCGTGATTCGCACGGGCCTGGGCAAGGAGACATCGCGCTTTCGCGGAGCCCGTCTTGGGGGTGTGGGTACACACAGACCCCACGCCAGCGATCATGCCGCGGTGGCTGTCGAATTCAAGGGGCTGTGAAGTGTCGACTTTGGGCTCCGAGCGGGTGATCGCTGCGTCATCAGTCGATAACCGTTTGTGACACGGGCTGGTGTGCGATGAAATGATGGTCAATGGCTGTATTTGGCCTGGAGCCGACGTTCCAAAGGCAAGTTCAATTTGTCGAATCGTAACCTCGTCAATCCTCCAGGACATCTACCGCGGCCTCGCGGCGAGAAGATGTGGGGGGTGCGGCCGTTCGCATCCGGCTCAGATGATACTGGATGCGCCACAAGTGATAGGCTACCCGGTGCAGCCAACGCAACGCGTCGAGCCTTAAGAACAAGTCCTCTTTATCCAGTTGGCTAGTCGTGGCTTCCTGCAGCAAGCGTTCACGGTAAACCCGACGCTGGGTACGCAGGATGTGGCGGAGCCGGTTCAGCCGAAATTTGGCTGGTAACGGATCGTGTGCCGCTGCTGCTTCTGCTGTCAGGGCACGCAGGAGATTGGCAAGACGGCGCAAGCGGAAATCGGCACCGAGGACCTCGATTCTCTTGGTTTGAGTTGAGCGATAGTAAAGCCTGGTGAGGTGGTCCAATATGTGCAACGCCGCAGAAAGCTGCCCTGCGAGAGGCGAACTGGGGTCACGTACACGAATATTATTGATGTAGCTGCGTGTTTCGGCAAGCGCGTCGGAAATGGCTTGCAACTCGGCCATGTCGGCGTGACTCACCTTACTATTGCTCAGCCTGCGTGCAAGAAAATTGAAATGCGCTTTCGCGATGTCTTCAACGGTAGCGGTAACGGCATCGGTTGCAGCATCTGGTTCGCTCAGCATCTGGTGCCCCAGGCGGTGCGTGAGGCGCGATCCTCGATCCGGCACCAGGACTGTGACCAGGCGTGCAAAGGGAACAGTGAAGGGCAGCACCAAGATGACGCCCAGCGCATTGAAGCTGGTATGAAACGCTACCAACGCGATTTGACTTTCACCGCGCGCAACCAGTGGCGCAACCAGATTTGTGAAGGGACCCAGCAACAACAGGGCCATGATTCCGGTCAGTAAATTATAGATCACGTGCGAGAGGCCGGTGCGCCGGGTTGCCGTCGTTCCGCCAAGCGACGCCAACACGGCTTTAAATGTGGTACCCACATCCATACCGATCACCATGGCGCAGGCCTGCGGGAAACTGATCGCCCCCGCGCCGAGGGCCGTCAACGCAGTGGCCACGCCGGCACTGGAACTTTGTGTGATCAGCGTAATCGCGATACCGATCAAAACCAGTTGCAGACGGCCCAACAGATTGTCACCCGGAAAATCAGCCGGGGTCACCACGCCCTCAAATCCTGCCATTCCAGCCTGCATCGCATCGATGCCGATGAACAACAGGCCAAATCCGGATACTGCTGTGCCAAGTGTTTTTACCCTCAGACCACCGAACAGCTTGAACAGAGCCCCAAGAAAAACCAGGGGAAGGCCGATTTCTCCAATGTGCAGTTTGAAGCCGAGGATAGCCACCAGCCAGCCTGTCATCGTGGTGCCGATATTGGCGCCAAAGATCACCCCGAGTGCTTGCGGAAAGGTGAGCAGCCCAGCACCGACGAAGCCAACTGCAATGACCGTGGTGGCACTTGAAGACTGGATAGTCGCCGTAGCAAGAGCGCCGGTTATAGCCCCGCTCAGAGGCGTTCGGGTGAAGCGGGCCAGCATTTCGCGCAAGGCTCTTCCGGCCAGGCCACGTAGGCCCTCGGTGAGCCAAATCATTCCCAGCAGAAATAACCCCACGCCTCCGAGGGCCTGCAGCAGGTTTGTTGTCATTGGGTGAGGTTACGATATGAACACAAGCCATTCAACGCGGTCGATCGCTGCGGTCTGGTCAGCGAAATAGCCTTCCGGTCCAACACTCACGGTTCATTCGAAATAGTTGAGGTCGGCTCCTGATGCGGTGGACGGTTCCTCGACCGGCATCGCGATGTGCAAAGTTGCGGTTTACGGGAGAACCGCTAGACAGGAGCCATCCAACAATGACATTAGCTTGCTGCAAGAGCAGGCAAATCCGGAACGGGAATAGTAACCTAACCCTTCACCTTCATCATAGCGTCCCTGGCTTTCTGGGTCGGATTGTCAAGGCAATGATCAATGAAGGTATCCGTTTGTTTGGCGAGTACATCCAGGTCAAATTCATCCGATCCGGATTTTCCCAGCAGGAAACCATGCAAAAAGGCAATTGCGACATCGCGGGATGAGCCGCGTTCAATCATGACATCCTTGCAGGTGTACTGTTCGACTTTGCGCATGGTTGAGTCTTGTGCCGCAGCAGGTAAGGTCGTTGTGAATCCTGCTAATGCCACACAGGCTGCAACCATATTTGTCTTCATGCTAAATCGCATAGATGATCTCCCTTGTTCAAAAAATTTGAGCGTTAGCGGACACGGCCGGCCATGCAGTCCTGATAGGCCGCGTTGTACATTCTGTTTGCAGTTTGCTGGCGTTTTCTGCCGCCGCCGATTAATCCGAGACCACCGCCTACGGCTGCTCCTATAGCGGCTCCACCGAAAGCGGCACCTATGCCGGCCCCGACCAGGGAACCCACGGCACCCCGGCCAATGGCCTGACCTTGTCGGCTGGCATTCTGCGAATAATTGCGAGCATAGGCATCACAAGCAGTCGCAGATTGGGCGTTTGCAACCGTATGATTCAGTGCACCGGTAAAAAACATGGCTGCACACAGCACCTTGGCAACAGAATTGAAACTCATCGTTGTCTCTCTATCTCTAAATGGCGCGATTGTCCGGATTTACTATCTGGATATATTTCAGGATATTGCCGTAACCGGATGCCGGGTCAAGCTAAATCTGCCCAGCTTTGCTGTCGGATACTGCGCGACGGGAACGGAAAGCTCTCCCGATTTTCCGTGATGTCAGCGTGGACCGCGTGGTACTGCGATTGTGCGAGAGTCGCTCGGGGCGTCGCCACGAGGTGGTGTGGTTTGCAAGAGAATGCGGGTCTGTTACGCAGCGAGAGATCGGTAGCTTCTGGAGGGGTTTGGCGATTAAGCTATTGAAATTCGGCTTTTTCGGATGCTCAGGCAATTCATTCAACTGACTGGACGCAACATTGCGGCGGCATTCATAAGGATCGGGAACTCGTCACGCACCTGCGTATCAGCGCTCTTGAAGTAATTGGGAAAATGACTGGCTAGAATCGATGTGGATTTGGCTTGCGCGCGCTCCATGAGATCCTGACTTCCCTGACCTTCCCAGGTGTCGGTACGTTCGCGGTCCATCAGTTCCGGATAAACGAATTCGGTATTCATGTATCCCAGTGTATGAGAGTTACCGAGGAAATGGCCGGGATCGATGGCGCACTCATGGACCACGTCTACGGCAAGCGTTTCATCTGTCACTTCAATTCCACGCAAAGTACGCGCAATCATGCCGCCTGCCTCGTCATCGATTACCATGGACTCAAAGCTGCACCCCATCAAACTGCCCAACATGCCGCCAAATTCGCACAACCGATTGGCTCCTGAATGGGCAGCGAGCGCAAAAGTCAGGGCTTTTTCCAGACCGTACTGCGCGTCCGGCAACTTGGCATCCGTCATGCCGCAGCCGACGGAAGTGGGCAGATTATAGAAATTGCCCATCTGAACTGCAGCAGCAGATATCAGCGCCTGTTCGCCGCTGCCTCCGGTGAAAGAGCCGGTCCGTAAATCGGTAATGAAGGGCCACGCAGCAAAATTTACCGGACAACCCGGGGTGATCAGATTGACAATTGCTACACAGGCCAGGGTCTCCGCCACACTCTGGGCCAGCGTCCCGGCCAGCGTTGCCGGTGCCGTCGCTCCGGCCTGCGGCGGCACGGCGAGATCGACCGTCAACCCCAGTTTCGCCGTATCAATCATGATTTCAAGGTTTTCCCTGCCAAACCGCAGGGGCGAAACAACCGGACAGCCGCCGAAAATGACGGACGGCTTTTTCAGGAAACTGCCTTCGCCGCCTGAAGCAAGATCGAACATGCGGATGGCATGGGGAATGTGCGCGCGGTCGCGGAATGTCAGACAAGCAGGTTTTTGTGAACCGGCAAGAATGGCATAGAGCATGTTCATGTCATGTTCAAAATCGTCCGGCACATCGGTGGCGAGCACCGTGTCGCCCAGCATGTGAATATTGTCGAGCTTGTCCACCAGCCGCGTAAAATCATAGATGTCGCGCAAGGTCGAAGGCCGAAAGCTCTTTGTCTCAGCCTCATAGGTCGTGACCGCCGTGCCGGAGTTGACGAAATAGACGTTCTGGGCAGTGCAGTGCATGTCATCTTTGCCCTCCCGCTCACCGCGAGCCCAGACATAGTATTCCGGGGCTGTACCGGCCAGCAGATCTTCCATCAGGGTCCGGGGAAAGCAAAGGCGGCCGTGCTCGTTGAGCTCCGCCCCTTTCGGTAATACCAGATCGAGTAGCTCGGGTGTTGAGTCTGCCAGTCCGGTGCGTGCCAGAATGCTCATAGCCGCATCGTGAATACGTTTCAAGTCGGTATCATCGAGAGGCTGGTAACGGCCGCCGGGCAGGCCGGCATGGATGGCTGGTGACGGGGTATTGGTTCTGCGCAATGCTGTGCGAGCTTCACGTCCGCCGGAACGTCTGCCGCCTGTGCGCTGTCGGGTGTCAGTCATTTCAGTTCTCCATAAGCGCGCATCGGTTACGCGGGCATTGTCAGGTTAACGGACTGACCCTAGGTTGTGAACGATCCTTTGATCGGGTTGTCCGGCACTATCCGGGCAGCAATGATGCAACCTGGAGATTTGAGAATTTGCGTCGTCACATGGTATGCCGCCACCTCATCAGGCGAGATTGTACGGGTCAGGATTCTGGCTATCCGGAGATGGCCGGCGTTGCAACTTTGTATGAAAATATCAAGCGAATTTGCCGGCACAGCTATGACGACCTTGTGAGATACTGGTCATTCGGCGCGTCGAAGTACACAGAAAGTGCGCCGTACCATGTCACGTGAGCGGACCGTTGCCGTGGCTTCCCGCCGCATACCGTCACACCAGGACAATGTGCGTGGCCTGCTTCTGATCGCATTGGCGTTCTTCGTTTTTTCCGCGGCCGACGCACAGGCCAAGTTGCTGACGTCGCTATTTCACCCGATGCAGATCGTCTGGACGCGGCAAGTCGGGCTGCTGGCCGGCGTGATGGTTCTGTTCTTGCTGCATGGCCCATCGATCCTGCAGACCCGCCATCGCGGGTTGCAGATACTGCGCGGGATGCTGGCAGGTTGCTCGGCGGCTGCATTCATCTTCGCCATACGGTACGTGCCGCTCGCCGATGCCGTGGCGGTCAGCTTCGTGGCACCGTTCATGGTGACGATTATGGGAGCCCTGTTCCTGCGTGAAAGAGTTGGCCTGCATCGCTGGAGTGCCGTGACGATCGGATTCATAGGTACGCTGATCGTGATCCGACCAGGTCTTGGCGCCATGCATCCGGCAGTATTCCTGGTGCTGGTGGCGGCGATGGCTTTCGCGCTGAGGCAGATCCTTTCGCGGTTTCTATCGGCTTCGGACCGGACAGCAACGACGGTTACCTATACGGCTTTGGCAAGTGTGCTGTTGTTGACGCTGCCCTTGCCGTTCTACTGGAAAACGCCCGAAGACGGTTGGCAATTGGCCCTTCTGTTTGGCATGGCAGCCTGTGCGGCGCTGGGCGAGTTCCTGGTAATTCGGGCGCTTGAGATCGCTCATACTGTTGTTCTTGCACCAGTGCATTACACCCTGATCATCTGGGCAACATTTTATGGATGGCTGGTGTTCGACCAGATACCTGGTCTGTGGACCTGGCTTGGCACGGCAATCATTGTGGCAACTGGCCTTTACATAATGGATCGGGAGCGCAAACTGGCGAAACTTGCGAAAATGGACTGAACAAGCAGGTTCAGAATTCACTTTCGTGGTGGCGCTTGCGGGACGACTGCGGATAAATAAAAGATCATGGTGCACGCGAGATTCAGGCCGGCAACTCGGAGAAAGCACATACCCTTACTATAACAATGCCGTGGCACCGGATTTCATGCCCACGGTCAAATCTGAGGTGGTACCAATGTCTGCAATGTTTCGCTGTTTGATGCTCATCATCTCAATTGCAGTGCTTGTGTCGACCTCGTGGGCCCAGGAACGCAATGTGAAGCTGACGGTGCTGCTCATCTGCGATATCTACGAGATTGCTGCGAATTCGAACGGTCGCGGGGGGCTCGCAAAAGTCTCAAGCGTGATTCAGCGCGAGCGCGAGCGGAATGCCAACGTCATAGTTGTGCATGCCGGCGACGCCATTTCTCCATCGCTTATGTCGGACCTGGATAAGGGTGCCCACATGATTGACTTGCTGGGCGATCTCGACCTCGACGCGTTTGTCCCGGGAAATCACGAGTTTGACTTCGGACCCGACGTTTTCAAAACGCGCATGGCGGAAGCGCGGTTTCCTGTTCTTGCCGGAAATCTGAGAGACGACAATGGCCGGGTAATCAATGGCATTCTCGCTGACCGATTAGTTGATGTCGACGGAATCAAGGTTGGTCTTGCCGGCTTCACGGCGGAAGACTCCGTGATCAAGTCATCGCCTGGAAATCTCAGATTTACCGCTACTTTGGATGGCGTTTATGGTTCCACCCTGCGACTGCGCAAGGCGGGTGCCGATATTGTTGTGCAGGTGGTGCATGCGCCGCGTGAGATTGATATGGCGCTGATCCGGGAAGCGTCGGCTGATGTCATACTCTCCGGTGATGACCACGACCTGTTGGTGTCCTACGATGGACAGACTGCTTTCGCCGAGGCTATGCAGGATGGCTGGTATGTCGTGGCAGTTGATCTTGACGTTAAAGTAAAGAAAATGAACAACAAGACAAAGGTATCATGGTGGCCGAATTTCCGTATCATTGACACGGCCGATTTCGCCGCCGATCCGGCAATGACAGCACGTGTGGCTGCCTACGAAACCCGCCTGTCCGAGCAGCTGGATGGTCGTCTCACGCGCACGGTCACCCGACTTGATAGTCGCAATGCAAGAGTGCGCGGTGGCGAGGCAGCCATTGGCAACCTGTTTACCGACGCACTACGGGAGAAGATGGAAGCGGATATTGCCATCCTCAATGGTGGAGGCATTCGGGGAAACCGGGTCTATGAAGCCGGGACCGAACTAAGCCGTCGAGACGTGCTGCGTGAGCTGCCTTTTGGCAACAAGGCATTCGTTCTTCCGGTATCGGGTCGACAATTGTATTCAGTGCTCGAGCAGGCATTTGCAAAAGCTGAGAATTTGACAAGCGCGTTCCCGCAGGTATCCGGTCTCACGGTACGGGTGGATGTAACTCGCCCGCCGGGGCAGAGGGTCATTTCCGCGAGCATCGGCGACAGGCCGGTGGAAGTTGATCGGACCTACACGCTGGCGATTAATGACTTTCTCGCCAGAGGCGGCGATGGTTACAAGGCTCTGCGGAGTGTGAAGCCGATCGTCGGAGATACAGATGCCAAATTGATGGCGGAAGTGATCATGACTTATCTTGCCGAGAAACCCGAAGTAACCGCGAAGCTAGAGCAACGTGTCATCGTCGCCAGAGGCAAGGAGCCTAAATAAGCATTGGGCTGCAAGGAGCTTTTTACATCAAGCCATGCTGCTCAGGTTGCCTGCTTCCTGCTCCAGGAGCCTGACGAACAACTGTAAAGCCCTGGACTGATATTGTCCCCTTTTGACCACCAGCTGAATGTCGGTGGGAAGGCAGAATTTTCTTGACGCGACGCTTCTCATTTTACCTTCCTGCACCCAAAGCATTGCATAAGACTCCGGCAGGTAGCCTATGAATTTCCCGGTCAGGACAAGCATGGCAACACCTTCTACCTGGTGGGCCTGACTTGTGGACCTTGTTCTGGACGCAATGGGCGCAACTTTCTTCTCGGTCAGGTAAGCTCGATGGACAAGGTTGGACGCCTCCAGCAGGCGGTTTACCTGCTCCGGTCGGTCGGCTGTGAACAGCGGATGGGCACGGCTGCAGAACAGGTCCATGAATTCACGCGAGACAGTCTTGTACTCCAGCCCCTTTTTGGGCTGATGAAAGACCCCGATGCCGATATCGATACGGCTGTCCAGAAGGCTGTATTCAATGCCGTCAGGCGCCATTGAATGAAGGTCGATTTCAACCTTTGGAGCCTGTTCGTGAAACGACGATAGCGTTCTGACAATTGGCGCCTTTGCATTTGAAATCCAGTTGTCAATAACCCCGATAGAGAGTTTGCCTGCCAGCGAATTGCTTCTGCCTGCTACCGAGTGGTCGAATTGCTCCAGCGAGTCAAATAACTCTCGGGCGGCACCTAATACCCGCTCACCAAATTCAGTGAGCATAAACCCGCTACGCCCGCGGCGGCACAATACCGCGCCAAGCCTTTGTTCCAGATCCGAGATTTGCCGGCTGATTGTCGATGGTGATGTATTCAGGATTGCCTGCGCACCAGCGAAGCTTCCAGCTTCCGCTACAACACAAAAAACGTAAATCAGGTGGATATCTACCTTGGACAGGCGGGGCGGAATCATTGTCATGTTTCTTGCATAATCATACAACTAAAGAACAGTCCTATATCATTCAATTACAACTTTGTCTGTTTCATAATCGAATTGAACAATCCAGAAGCATGCGAGGGTTTGGATGAACGTCCAGCAAGCAAAGCTGAACTGGGGGATAAACAACGACTATGCTCAGCTGCACGACGTGCTGCTGGGCAAGCCGGAATTTTATCGATGGGTGGAAGCTGGACCACTGATCGGGCGGACTCTTGCCAATGCGCCTATGACGGGAGCGACATTCGATCTCCAGCTTGCGATGTCACAACATGCGAAGATGGTAAGCATTTACCAGGATGCGGGCGTGAGGTGTCATTATCTGGAAGCGGACGAGGTGTTGCACCGAAATTTCTTTGCCCGGGACAGTTCGGCAATGACCCCCTGGGGAGCACTCATTTGTCATATGCAGCTCAAGTGCCGGCGCGCAGACTATGTGAGCGTCATCAAGTTTTATCAGCAGCACGGTATTCCGATCTGGAACTATGCAACGGCCGGCCATTTCGAAGGTGGTGACTTCGTCATTCTTGAGCCGGGCAAAGTGTTGATTGGCTACTGCGGGGAACGCTCGGAGAAAGAGGGATCGGAGCAGGTCGCCGCATTTGTTCGCAAGGAGGGCTGGGAGGCAGTGACTGCGCCAATCAGTCGGGAATTTGTTCACATGGACGGGCTTGTCGTGCCGCTGGCTGAAAAGCTGCTTGTGGCATGTATTGACGCTTTGGAGCCGTGGGTGGTCCAGCAATTGCGGGACTGGGGTTTCAGTTTTGTCGATGTGCCGTATCGCGAGGCGAAAAATCTGGGCGTAAACCTGGTTGCGTTGGGTAACGGCAAAGTGCTGTCCATGAAAGGAGCCGATGAACTGAACGGTAAAATGCGGACGCTCGGGTTTGAAGTGTTCGAGCCGGACATGTCGATGTTCACGCTTGGCGGAGGCGGTGTGCATTGCCTGGCGCAAGCCCTGTACAGGGAAGATGTATGAGGTAAAACCAGCGCTTACACGGTGACGGCTTGTGTTCACCTGTCCCAGAGAGATGGTGCAAATTGGTACATTGCCTGCAGGTGGATGTACGCGTTAGTCTCTTCAATTAGTATTGTGACCCATGAGAGTTTTTCATGTTAGGCTCTTTTGGGAGTTGTTTATTTGAGTAAGGAGGAAAACTATGAAACTCAAAAAATACGCCGTATCTGCGGCGCTTGTCACGGCAATGGGCTTCGGTTCCGCTGCCCAGGCTGCTGATGTTGTTATCGGCGTGCCTAACTGGCCTTCCGTGCGTGTTACGGCACATGTGCTGAAGGTTGTAATGGAGGACAACCTCGGCGTGGAAGTGGAATTGCAGAACGGCACAAATCCGGTTGTGTTTGAAGCCATGGATTCCGGTGCCATGCATGTTCATCCCGAAGTCTGGCTGCCAAACCAGGCAAATCTTGAAAACAAGTTTGTCAAGGAAAAGAAATCTGTTCGCCAGAACCCCAACGGGGTCAACGGCGATCAGGCCATGTGTGTGACCAAGTCAACCGCGGAGAGGATCGGCATCAAGGACCTGGCTGAACTTTCCAACCCGGACATGGCCAAGAATTTTGATTCAGACGGTGACGGCAAGGGCGAAATCTGGATCGGCGCTGCCGGCTGGGCGTCCACCAATGTCGAAAAAATTCGTGCCAAGTCATATGGCTATGCAGAAACCATGCAGCTCAAGGAAATGGATGAAACCCTTGCCCTGGCTGAAGTGGATAATGCTGTAGCGCAGAAAAAGAACATCGTGTTCTTCTGCTATACCCCACACCATATGTTTGCCCTGCACGAGCTGGTCATCCTGAAGGAACCCGCATATGACGAGTCAAAATGGGTCGTCAAGCAGCCTACAGATGATCCGCAGTGGCTGGAAAATTCTTCGGCACCGGTGGCGTGGAACACGGCAAAGCTGAAAATCCACTACGCGGCAAGCCTTGAGAAAGACAATCCGGAAGTCGCCAAGCTGCTTTCGCAGGTCAAGCTGGATACCGAAGCTGTGTCGAAAATGACCTATGCGCTGGTTGTTGAAAAACAGGACCCGGCTGAATTTGCCAAGAGCTGGGTTGCCAAAAATGGTGACCTGGTGGACAGCTGGCTGAAGTAACTTTCTACGGGAATGGAGTTCAGGCGAGAGTGATCTAGCTGTCTCGCCTGGACTTCGAACTTTAAAAACGTCGCAAAAAAACTGGCGATAGGGGAGGGGAAGTCTTGAGTGACAATACTATTGTGCTCGAAAATGTCTGGAAAATTTTTGGCGAACGTGCCGAAGAGGCAATGAGGGCCATAGAAGACCGGGGACTTTCGAAGGCAGAGGTGCTGAGTGAATTTGCGGCAGTTGTGGGGATTGCGGACTGTTCATTTGAAGTCAAACGTGGAGAGATATTTTGCGTCATGGGGCTGTCAGGCTCCGGCAAATCAACCATGGTTCGGCATCTCAATCAGTTGATTGCTCCCACTGCCGGCAAGATTTCGGTTCTTGGCAAGGATATGGTGACCCTTGCCGGGGAAGAGTTGAGGGAAATGCGTGCCATGCATATCGGCATGGTGTTCCAGCACATGGCACTGCTGCCTCATCGTACCGTGCGAGACAATGTCGCCTTTCCGTTACAGGTTCGTGGGGAGCCCAAATCAAAGCGCTGGGTAACCTCGCAACACTGTCTCGAACTGGTCAATCTCGATGGCTATGAAGATCGGTTTCCGCGCGAACTGTCGGGCGGCATGCAGCAGCGCGTGGGGCTGGCCAGAGCACTTGCCTCGGACCCGGAAGTACTGCTGATGGACGAGCCGTTTTCTGCACTTGATCCATTGATCCGGCGGCAGCTTCAGGATCAGTTCATGGCGTTGTCTGCAGAACTTCAAAAGACAACGGTCTTTATCACGCATGATCTTGATGAGGCAATCCGGATTGGAGACCGGATCGCCATCATGAAAGATGGACGTATCGTGCAGATCGGCACACCGGAAGACATCGTTACCAAACCGGCTGATGACTACGTCAAGGATTTCGTCGAAGGCATTTCAAAACTCAAGCTCGTATTCGCCCATTCCATCATGGACGACATATCCAGCTACAAACCTGCAAGAGGTGAGGATCTGAAAAACAGCCCTCGTGCCCATCATGGCACAAATCTGGACGAGTTGATTGATATTGCCACAACTACCGACAACCCGATTGTTATCCAAGATGACAATGGAAAAGACGTCGGTGTTATTAACAAGACAACCTTGCTGAAAGGCATCCAGGGAGGCAAAGCATGACCGATACAGGCCTTGAACTTGGAGCCAGCAATTTGGATGCCTCGGTTGGAGAGTTCGTAAAAGAAAACGAAGCATACTACACGAAAGAATTCGAGAAAATCCAGGGAACCACGGGCTTTCCGTGGTCGTGGAACCCGATGGCTGCGCTGTTTGGCCCTTTATGGGGCGCTTTGCGGGGTGCGTGGGGATTTTTCTGGTCGTTCCTGGTGCTGGAATTGTTTGTGCTGGTGCAACTGGGGCGTGGTTTGTGGGGCGAACTGGGTGCTGATCAGCTGGCGCGATATGAGCGGCTGCTGACGAACATCGCAAGACGCGAACAGCAAGCTGCGGATGCCTTGGCTGCTGGTGATGTGGCAGATTCGGAAGCCAAACTGAAAATTGCCAACAATCTGAAGAAAGTTGCCGAAACTGCCAAGGAACAGGCTGCAGAAGCTGCGACCGAGGGAACAACCATCCTGATTACCGGTCTGGTTCTGCTGGTTCTCGTAAAATTGCTTGAGGGGTTTTATGCCAATATTGCTTATGAAAAGCAGTATCTCAAATGGCGTGCCAACCCCAACACCCAGTCTGGCGTCAGCAGGCGGAGCGTGGTCTTCGGAGCCATCTTGATGGTCGCAATCTGGCCGCTGACATTGTTCCGCTTCACGGTTGCAGACCCGGATGCGAAACTTAGTGCGCTTACCGGTGGGTTCCTGGGAGGCAGCATTCCGATTACCGAGTTCCCTGTCAAAAAGGAGTATTTTGCTAAGCTGGCTACCATGGGTGACAAGGGATTTGACTGGCTGGCCAGTAATTTCGGTAATGTTTTTGACGGCATCACTGCCGGCATCAAGGCAGTGCTCGACGGCCTCGAGATCATTCTGATCGAAACTCCCTGGCCGGTGGTCATGGTTGTGATTACCGTTATGGCGTTCAGGCTGGCAGGTATCCGGGTGGCGATTTTTGCAGCTGCTTCGCTGTTATATCTGGCGTTTATGGGATTGTGGGAAATCTCAATGATCACCGTTGCGCTGATCGGTGCAGGCGCGTTCCTGTGTGTATTTCTCGGCATTCCGCTGGGGATCTGGTTCGGCAAGTCAAAACGAGCCTATGCGTTTGCAGAACCGGTGCTTGATTTCATGCAGACCATGCCGGCGTTCGTGTACCTGATCCCGATTATTGCTTTCTTCGGCACAGGTAAGCCGCCGGGCGTGCTTGCGACAATCATTTTTGCGATGCCTCCGGTCATACGGCTGACGGCGCTCGGTATGCGTGGAGTACCGGCGGCTACAAAAGAGGCTGCCGTCGCATTTGGGTGTTCAAAGTGGCAGTTGCTGCGCAATGTGGAAATACCTTTGGCCATGCCGTCAATCATGACCGGTATTAACCAGACAATCCTGATGTCTCTCTCGATGGTCGTGATTGCGTCCCTGATCGGTGCGGAAGGCCTGGGAGCTCTCATTCTCGAGGCGCTTCAATATGCGGCCAAGGGGCAGGGACTGTTGGGTGGTCTGGCTATCCTGTTCTGCGCGATGGTTATCGACCGGGTCGCCCAGGGCATGTATCGCAGAAGTGCCGGCGCTTCGTGAGTTGACCACCTGGCTGAACTGATCTGCAGACTGGACGGGTTATTCCGATTGCGGAATAGCCCGCCGGCTGTGGAGCGAGATCAAGCAAACCTGGAAAAACAGATGTCGCGTGAACATGATGAGGCAATGATGGAAAACCTCTACTGGTGGGGCGTTCCGACATTGTTTCGGTGTGAGATTGGCAAGCCGGAAGATGCCGACATCGCCCTTGTTGGCGTACCCCACTCAACCGGAAACGGGACGACGGAAAGGGACCAGCACCTGGGGCCACGGTCCGTTCGCAATGTGTCCGCGGTTCAAAAACGTGTGCATTCCCAGTTCCGGATCGACCCGTGGAACGCTGCCCGAATAAGAGATCTGGGCGATGTTCCGTTCCCGCGTGCCAATGACAATGAAGATTGCATCGAGCGGATAACGGCGTATTACAAGCAAGTGGACGAGGCCGGTGCCAGACCGGTTTCCATCGGCGGTGATCATTCCATAACCGGTGGAATCGTTCAGGCAATTGGCAAAGGCAAGATTGCCGGGGGCGAGCCGGTCTGTTTTCTGCACCTCGACGCTCACACGGATGTTTTTACAAAAGTGGACCATTTTCTGGGGGCGAAAAAATCGGCTGCCCACTGGGGAGCATACCTGGCCGACGCTGGATTGGTGTCACCTGAAAACTCAATGCAGATTGGCCTTCGTGGTCACCCCCGCACCCTTGATTGGCTGCAGCCTTCCTATGAGTACGGGTACAACGTTGTAACCATGGCGGAGTATCGCACGCGCGGGGCAGCTGATGTGCTGGCCCAGATAACCCAAACGCTGGGCGACAGGCCTGTGTACATTACCTTTGACCTTGATTGTCTCGATGTCACCGTGGCTCCCGGAGTTGCGAACCTGGAGCCCGGTGAAGGTGGTTTCAGCATCGATGAAGCGGTCGAACTGGTACGCTCGGTGCGCGGCATGAACATTGTGGGTGGTGACGTTGTTTGTCTGATGCCAACCAAGGATCATCGCAACAACATCACATCTCTTGTTGCAGGTTCGATCATGTTTGAAATGATCTCGATGATTGCAGAGAATGTTTCACTCGAGCAGAACTCCTGACGCCGTTA
>CAJICM010000147.1_pt1 | contig 23039 bp, 16 predicted proteins | sample 9199691 | NCBI WGS metagenome assembly CAJICM01 (sample SAMEA7708338, study PRJEB35096) | sediment metagenome | biome: marine neritic benthic zone biome [ENVO:01000025]; feature: sediment [ENVO:00002007]; material: shallow marine sediment [ENVO:03000034] sea grass bed [ENVO_01000059] ...
CCACAATGGATGTTGGGTTAGCATGGGCGGCGGAGACGGAGCACTCTAATGCAGTTAACGCATTTGTGGAATTCATGCGTCTTTCTATGGGTTCCGATCAGCCGAATGTCACAAAAACAGAGTAAGATCCGGTTACGCACAGAAAATACTGCCGTTGAAAAGCAGCCGTTTGCATCAATGCGATTAAGGTCTTGGAAGGGCTCGGTGCCGCCATTAGCTGCATTGCACCAAGATGTCCGGTTTGGGTGAAAAATTGCCGGTTTTGCTTGTCTTTGAGAATGGCGGCTTTGCTCCCCAAAGTTGACCCGTTCCGGTATTGCCCAAACCGGCAGCTTGGTGCCATTTAGAGACCTTTGCCATCCCCACAGCATTCAATCACTCAGGAGCAGGAGCAAGGCCGGGGCATCCCATAAGGTGAAATCTGTCTAAAAAACCGACCGTTTCGCGTTGGTTGCAGCCAAATTTGGTATGCTTCAATCCTTTGACTGCCGAACGGTTGATAACCATCGACATATTTGGGATCCCAACATGCGCGACATCATCATATTCTTGGATCTGGATAATACTGGATCGGCGCCGCAATTCCTGGAAGCAGCGCAGTCGCTCCAATTGAAACCCATTATGCTGAGTATCAACCCCTGGTTATATTCGGATGTTCCAGTTGCCAACGCAATACGTATGCGGGAAATGACCGTCGGTTCCGTTATCGCCGCAATCGATCGGATCGGCCGAGAACGGGTGGCCGGTGTATTTACACCGAGAAGCTTATACACAGAGCTGGCAGCGCGCGCTGCACAAGCGATCGGGCGTCCACATTCCGACCCCGATTCCATTGCAATTTGTCATGATAAGCTGCGGGCGCGCCGTGTTTTGGAAAGCAAGGGCTTTACTGACGTTGCGTACAAGAATGTCGCCTCTGCCGAGGAGGCTTATGTCTTTGCGAAGGACTTGGGAGGAAACGTTGTTCTAAAGCCGAGCACTTCCTCCGGTACGGCGGGCGTCAAGATCTGCAAAACCCCCGACTATGCGCATGCCTATGCCAAATATCTCCTTCGAAGGAAGCCAAATGGCGTGTTGATCGAAGAGTTCATTCAGGGGCCCCTTTTTGCCATAGAAGCATTTCATGGGAAGGTGTTCGGTATTCGGAGGTTGTTTGTAACCGACAATCCATCGCCAATCTGCATTGGACGGGAGGCACCGGCCAACCTACCTGCGGATATTCATCGATCGCTAGCGGCACATACCGAAGAAGCGCTGGAATTGATCGGATACAGTCGCGGCGTAGCCCACGTACAGGCGGTTTACGCCAACGACGGACCCTATCTGATCGAGATCAATCCCAGGGTTCCAGCTGGAATGTCACCGGCGAATATCAAAGCGGGATTTGGCATTGATGTGGCTCAAATCGGCCTGAGATTTTCCTGCGGCCTCCCAGTTACGATCGACGTTCCCAATAGCCATAATCCGAAGCATTATGCGGCCTCGCGCAGTCTGCTGAGGATTAACAAGTCTATCCAGGCGATACACGGTGTGGAGGACGCCTCGCGCATACCCCATGTCGTGGAAGTTAGTCTACTGCCAGCCAAGTTTGGAAGGCGCGGCCAGGTATCCAGTACGTCGGACCGGGTCGCCTACGTCCAAAGTGTGGCTGATACAGCAGAATTGGCCACCGAAAGTGCAAACTCCGCTTTGAGCAAGTTGTCCCAAGTCCCAGAGAGTTCAATACGGTACTGGCTAAGAAGATTGCGCGCAAAACTGATGCGGAAAATAATGCGGCGCTTAACCTATGGTAGGGCAACTTGACAAGGACCCGACCAAGCGCGGATGCCCTGCCGGCAATCTCCCTTAGCCTCCGTGGCCGTCTTGGCACGTAAACCCCAGTGCAGCGACGCGCCGTTGTCCGGTGACTCCGTCAGGGCCTGCATGACTTCGAAAGACATTCAACCGGATCTTTCTGAACCGTCCAGTAAAAGCGGGCAAGATCAAAAAAATTCCCTTTTTGAGGCGGGGCTCAGAGCGTCCGAAGTAGCCCTAACTACGGACTCTTTTATCGAAACCGTCTGTAATACGCCTGAAACCTTACTCATTTCAGCTCCCGTCAAACAGGTATAAATGTGCCATTTCCAAACCTCTCACCCTGTGCGGTGTCGAGGTCGGCAATGCGGGACAATTCGGACCTTGGTATTCCGCCGGGCTACTGGAACGAAAGCATTTTTTAAGCTGAACAAGAACGCGCAACATCTTTGGCAGTGTAGCTAGGAAGGCGGTCCTTCGCACGTCTCGCAGCGAAATCCGGGGCCGTAGCGACCGCAACCGCAATTCGGCCACCACACGCGGATGGCCGTTCCTTTCATTGAGCGGAATCCGACGCACGGGATCGGGTCCTTGTCTGGGTTTCTCAGGTCAGATTGACGCTAACCGGGACGGCACGGCCAAGCGTGTGACCTACCGGTGATGTGCTCTTCACCTTTTCGTGCAGGGCCTGCAACGCTTCCGGATTGGCGTCGCTGTCGAGGCTAACATCTACACTTATGTTGCTAAACCCGGCATTACCTTCCTTCAGGCCGAGGAACGTATGCAGGTCGAGATTGCCTTCCACCTCGATAGTCATATCGTTGATCTTGATCCCGGCAGCGGTGGCGTTGGCGGCATAGCCTACAGCCAGGCAGTTACCCAGTGCGCCCAGTAGCTGCTCGACCGGATTAGGTCCGGTATTGGTGCCGCCGAGCTGATACGGCTCATCCGATTTAGCAGAGTCAAAATCGCGGACCTTCGCCTCTGACCTAAAGCCACCGTTCCACTTGACCTCGGCCCGCCATGTGGTATCTGCGACCTGCGGCTCCTTGCTGATCTTTTCCGCGAGGCCTGCGACCTTGCCGATATCGACTTCGTTCAGTTTTTTGGTGATTGTCTCGGCCATTGATGGCTCCTCCCACGTAAATACCCACGTCTGTTGCATCAGTTCTAGGCCTGGTGTGGTGGGCAATTTGTCAAGTCTAGCACACGCTCAATTCCCGAGCAAAGGAGCGAGTGCCCAGCGAAAACTGGTACCCCTCGACCTGCCGCAAAACTTGCCGATGGTTCTGGCTTCTTGCTCGCTTGAGAGGCTTGCCATTTGAAAACGGACAGCCAAGGTCAGCTCAGGGCTCGGTGCCGCCGTTAGTTGTATTGCACCAAGATGTCCGAGTCGGGTCATTTTCTCCCCTTTTACGCGGGAAGGAAACACTTCCGGACTGCATCCAAGAGCGGACACTTTTTTCCGACGTCCAATACGGTGAAAATGTGCCAATTCCGGAAATATCGCTAAGCCAGTAAAACAGACCGCGCCTGGCGCAGATCCGCGACCTTCAGCGTCTGCAACATCTGCTCGCCGGCACCAATCAGCCGATCGATTTCGGTGATTAATTCGGTGGATTTATCTCCACGGCTGACACGTGCCAATACTCGCCCACGGTCTGCTGCAAATTCTACCAAGCGAAGCTTCTCTTGCGGGTTGAATGTAGCCAGCACATCAGCATGGCGTTCAGCCTCGTCATATTCACCTGCCTGCAAACAGGCATCGATAGCGAATAGTCTGAAGTATGTGTAGTTGTGGCTGACCGAGCCTTCTGCCAACAGGGCTTCTGCCTCAGCACAAGCTTCGTGCCGCTCTGTCTTTTCATTGGTGACAAGAGCGAGACCACCCAGGATCTTTGGCCCAACAAAGGCCATTCCGGTCTTACGGCAACCTTCGAGTGCTTTGCGTGCGGTCGTCAGTGCCGAAGCCTGATTGCCTTGAATATATTCGAGCTCGGCGAAATACAACAGTATCATCGGCTCAAACCTTTCAGCACCCAATTGGTGAACGAGCGCGAGTCCCCGTTCGGCATGCTCACGGGCAGGGCCAATCTGTCCTTGAAACCGGTAGCACTCGAAGGCGGCATTGCGACCGATCAACTCGCCACGGCCATGTCCAACACGTTGCGCTAGTTCAATCGCTTCAAGCCCAATGTCCAGCGCCCTTCCAACCTCACCACACCACTTCAAAGTGAAAGCCAACATCGGCAGATTGGCTACGTGAATTCGACCAAAACCGTGCTCGCGGCTGATTTCAACGCATTCGGCAAATCGATCCGAGGCAGTGCGAAAGCGGCCCCGCAGATACTCCGCATCCGCCAATCCGCCCAGGGCAGTAGCCTCCAGTTCGGCTGATCCTGATTTTCGCGCAAAGTCCAGTGCAGCGCCATGTTCGCGCAGGCATGTCTCGGTGTCGGCACGTGGGAACGCAATGTTGCCCCGCAGGTAATGGACGCGAGACTGCTCACCCGCCAGACCCAGTCTGCGGGCTGCTGCCTCGGCAGAGTCGAGATCGGCCAGTGCCCCGTCCAAATCATCGGTAATCCGTTTCCCTCCGGCCAAACCAAGCCAGGCGCGGCAACGCGCAGTATCATTATCCGCGACTTCCAGCGCTTCCGCGAATGCTGCATGCGAATTCACGAGATCGCCCACATTATGCTGTGCTTCACCCAATGTCATCGCTAACTCGACTAGGTCACATGTTTCCGTCGCAAGCGACTTCCCCTTTTCCAAAAGGGCAATTGCCTGCTGATGACGGTACTTGGTTATCTCCGAGCTCGCGGCGCGCAAGTAAGCCCGAGCAGCACGGGGGTCATTGGCCATGTACAGATGTTCCGCGTGAAGCGCTGGATCGGTGTCTATAAACCATTCTGCTGCCTGGAGGTGCAGTTGGTTTCTGGCCGCCGTCAGGATCGACTCGTAAACCCCGTCGCGTATCAGTGCGTGAGCAAAAAGGAAATCCTCTCCTTCGGGTCGGACGAGTTGATGCTTCAACAAGTTGGTACAATCATAGTCTGGTGCGTCGAGCAGATCACGCACCCCTGCAAGAGTGAAATTTTGGCCAAATATCGAAGCTGCTTGTAACGCCTGTTTGTCCAACAAAACGAGCCGGTCCATGCGCGCCAGCACCAGACTTTGGATCGAGCCGGGAACGAGGTCGGAGGCGCTCTCGGCGACATTCTGCAGTAGCTGCTCTAGAAACAAAGGATTGCCTTCGGCACGATCAAGGCATTCGGATAGGCGCTCCTGGTTGGCATGGGCAAAACCTGTCGCCATCTCGCGAGCTTCACTGGAGCGCAACGCTCCAAGGTTGATGATACTGACCGGCTGGTCGTGACCAACCGCGCGCCAACCACCCTCAAATGGGTCGCCATCGGGTCGGGTCGTAAACAACAGCGCTATAGGATTCTCGATGGCCACCATCATGACGGCGGCAAGGCTGTCTAGCGTCTGGGCGTCGGCCCAGTGCAAGTCCTCGACCACAATCAATTGCGGCCCGGTGCGGCTGGCCCAGGCAGCCAAACCAGCGATCAGCAACCGCCGGCCAACGCGGCGGGCATTGTCGTCCATCGCATTGTAGAGACGGTTCAATTCCAATGGTTGCGGCAAATCCAAGAGATCATTCAGGAATACTCGATCACTTGGTGGATAAGCACCTTTAGATAGCCCGTCATCGGCGGCGCGGGTCCGTTGCTCAACGTCAGTTGAGGCCGGTAACCCCAGCAGGCTTGACACCAGCGCCGGGATTGCATCTTGATCCTTGCGTGACCCGAAATCCAGTACTAGGCAACGATGCAACGAGAAATTCAAAACTTCAGCTGCGGTCGTCACTTCTTCTGCCAGCCGAGTCTTGCCAATCCCCGCAGCGCCGCGCAGTAGGATTGTCTGCCCCTCACTCGTTGCTACGACATCTTCAATGATAGCCCGGCATTGACCGAGCTCACTTCGCCTGCCGACAAAAGGCGTACTGCGTCCATGATCGACGGTATCGGCAATCTCCTCAATACGCCACACCGGTACCGGCTGCTCAATCCCCTTTAGGCGCTGCGGGTCAAGGTTGGTCATGCTGAATAAGCCGGCAGTGCGCCGCTGCACTTCCTCGGACACGAGTGTCTGCCCCGGCTCGGCCAGACCTTCCAGACGAGCGGCGAGATTTACCGAGTCCCCAACCACGGTGTATTCTCGGTGACTGTCGCTGCCGGTGCCGCTAGCCACCACCTGGCCGCTCGCAATACCAATGTGCAGACGAAGTGCTTCTCCGCTTGGCAGCAGCACCCCCTCAGCCGCCTCGTGGATCGACAGTGCTGCGCGAACTGCGCGCTCTGGGTCGTTATCATGGGCAACTGGTGCACCGAAAACTGCCATGACGTTGTCGCCAATGTGCTTGTCGATAGCACCGCCAAATTCCTCGACAATTCGATCAGCGGTCTCGAAATAGCGATTCAAGAGGTTATGGGTTGCCTCAGCACCCATGCGTTCCGATAGTCTCGTGAAATCTGCAATATCTGCAAACAGTACCGTAACTTGACGGCGCTCGCCGCTGGCGGCGACGGGTGTGGGAGTTTCATCCATAGGATGAGACATGGCCTCCGAGGCAAGCGCGATTGCCTTCAAAAGCTTCTTGCGCGCGCCCAACGAGAGACCGAGGTCTTTGAGATCATCATTTGTTAGATCGAATAGCACATCGCCATCGATTTCGTGTTCTTCGAACAAGTCAGCAAACTGCTCGAACCCATACTCGTCTAGCCAACTTCGAACATCGATCATCATCAATGAGTAGCGCACTGGACGAGAGGAGGCAACGAGCATACCAGAATCCGAAAGGGGTCAAACATTGCTGGTTTTGATTGTCGTTGAGAATGATGGTTTAACGCGCTTGCTTGAGCGCTTTCTCAACGAGAGCACGAGCCTCTTCACATGTCGCCTTGCGCGGATTGGTACCAGCGGCGCTGTCTAGAAGCGCTTTTTCGGCGATGCGCTCGGCGCAATCGAACGGCACACCGATTTCACTCAGTGATCTGGGGATGTCCAGTTGGTCCAGCATCTGCTCGATCGCGGCAATGAACCCTTCGACCGAGTGGTCCTCGAGTTGCATCGCCTGAGCCATTCGACGAACCTCAGGTTCCATGCCAGGCAGATTGAACCGCAGCACTACGGGAAGAATGACTGCATTGGTCAACCCGTGTTGGGTATTGTACTCGGCACCGATCATGTGAGAAATGGCATGAACCATTCCCAGTCCCTTGAGGAATGCGATGCCGGCGAGGCAGGATCCGACAAGCATTCCGCCGCGCGCCGCCATGTTCCCCGGGTCTTGCACTGCCAGTGGCAGCCACTGCGAGATTAGCGAAAGGCCTTCAATAGCCATCCCGTCGCACAGCGGATGAAAGCCCGGCACGCAGTAGGCCTCAATGGCGTGGGTCAGCGCGTCTGCACCCGTCCATGCAGTCAGGTTCGGTGGCAATCCTACCGTTAGTGCCGGATCGAGGAGAGCAAGGGTCGGTTTGAGCTGAGGATGCCAGACGCAGAACTTCATACCCTTGTCGACATGCGTGACCATCGCCGTGCTTTCGGTCTCAGCGCCAGTGCCCGCCGTCGTTGGAATAGTAATCAACCTGGGAAAGGGTTGAGCCGGTTCAATTTCAGGCGCCGGTTTCTCAAACTCGAAAGCCCACAGATCGACATCGTTGTTGGCAGTGAGGCAGATTGATTTGCCACCGTCCATTGCGCTGCCGCCGCCGACCGCGATGATCGCATCATGGCCGCCTGCGCGGAACGCATCACGGCCAACGCCAATTTCGTCGTCGCGTGGATTGGGTGAGATCTCCGAGAACAGCGCCCAGCGCAGGCCGGCGTCGGACAGGTGCCTCTGCAGCTCAGCGATGAACGGCAGATCCCGGCTTCCACGATCTGTAACGATCAGCGGGTTGCCAATCGCCAGATCGGAGCATCGCAAACCAATCTCCGAAAGCCGTCCAGGTCCGTATGTGATCGGGACGGGAAATGTCCAGTCCTGAGGCTCCAGGAGGGCAGAATGGTTGCTTCCAGGTGACAGTACCATGATGACTAATCTGCCCTAATGCTGTGACGCCAATGCACGGCGCGCCGGTGAGAGACTACTTACCTGGCTCGCTCACATAACACACAGCACAGCAGTTGACGACAGCGTCAGAGCAATTTCATCCATCCATATGGATGGGTCTTGCCTGCCTTATGATTTTGCGACTGTTCGGTGCAAAATGGCGCCACTGCCGGCGAGAAACAGCCCGCCTGGCTGGCACTCAACCCACACTGGCGATAACCAGGGCCACCCGGCTGACTGTCCAAACCGATGCAACGGCGATGCAGCCGGCCGCGGTTGTGATCTGCGCGGCGCGAAAGATCGTCAGGTTCATGCGCTGCATGAGCTGGAACGTCGGCCAGACAAGCAGCACAATCGCCACCTGGCCGATTTCGACGCCCACATTGAACGCCAGAAGGCTCTGCCAGATGTTGGGGGACGTCACCTGCAGGATATTGTGAAGCACAAAGGAGAAGCCAAGCCCGTGCAGGAGGCCGATGCCACAGGTCACGACAAAGGTCTGTCGCTCGTTCGCGCCGGTCAGGGATGGTCGAATGGCAATGGCAGCTGCATAAATGATCGACAGGGCGATGCCGGTCTCGACTGCCGGCACGAACCACGCGCCGGAAGGAACAAACCCGAAAAAGCCGAGCGCAAGGGTCACGCTGTGGCCCAGCGTGAAGCCGGTCACGCGCCACAAGAGGCTTTTCAGGGTCGCCGCGCCAATGATCAGGCATACGACAAAAAGCACATGATCAAGGCCTTCCAGGATATGCCGGATACCTTCCACTATGAACGTGCCGATTGCGGACAGCGCGGACCGAGAAATTTCAACAGGCTGCTGCATCAGACCGCGCGATCGAAAAACCTTGGGATTTCCCGGGCCATAATCGAGGATCAGGTTTGCCGTCGTTTCCTGGCCTGGCAGTCCGGGGTCCAGGTTGCTTGAAACGCTGTAAGACCCCACCGGCCCACCGGCATCATACCGCAGCACCATGTCCACCACCGCATCGCCCACATAGAGGGGCTTGTCAGTCTCCGGCAGGGGTGTTCGGGTTTTGAAAGCGGCGCGGGCTTCACCGAGCGTGGCGAAATCAGGCTGCGTTCCAACGCGGTAAAGCTGGACCTGTTCAACGCTTCCCCCCACTCGCTTGCCGTTCGCGATGAACTCAAAGCCTGCTTCGCCAATCGCGCCAAGGCCTGTCAGGTTGGCCTGCAGTCGTTCGAAGTCAACGTAATGGGAAAGCTTCCCGTCTTTCATCTCATTGGTTGTGAAGGGCGCAGGCTCCGGCAGGCCATCCGCGCGGACAGGCCCGGTCTTGTCTGCCACAAGGTAGGGCATCGGGGTGCGCAGGTAGACACGAAGGCCATCGCCAAGATGTTCGACATGCAGAATGCGGACGTTGAGATTTAGCAGAAAGTGCGCGCTGGCCGATGCCGCGAAAACCGCCAGAAACATCGAAAGAGTGACTATTGTCGCTGCGCCCAAGGCAGAACTGCGGAACCTTTTCTTGCCAGCAGCCACTCGCATGTCAGTTCAGCTGCTTTGTGTCTACGACCGTGATCGCAGTCAGTTTCCAGGCCCCGGCTTCTTCGGTCAACTCGACGAGAGCGCGGTAGGAGACGGTGCGCTTGTGGTTGTGCCCCCAGTGCCCGGCACTGGCTTGAGCCGTCCATGAGGCAAGCCCTTCAAACCCGGCACCGCTTTGCGAGGGGCGGATCTCCTGCATAACCAGGTCCTCCACCGTGTCCACACGCGCAAGGCCGCCACCGGCAACCCGGATCGCCAGTGCGCGATCGAGTTCTCCCGCAACCTGGTTCATTGCGGCGGCTGAAACAACTGCAGCCAGTTGCTGTTGTCTGCGCTCCTGTGCGGTCTCGAGATTGGCTGTATTCACGTTCTTGAGCACTGCTGCGAAGATGCGCGAAGAAGTTTCCGTGTCGGGCAGGCGATCAAATGGATTGCGGACATCGATAACCGCGCTGGATGTGGTCAAGGCGCCCGCGATCAATCCGACACCCGCGAGGCCGAACAGGCCGACACGCCTTATGCCGCGTCTGCCAAGCGCAAGACCTCCGACAATGACTGAGGCCAATACCAGTCCGACCGACAGTGCGGGAACGGGAAAGCCGTTCTCAACGGGAATTTTGACCTCTGTCACAACAGGATCTTTGTAGGTGCGCAGATAGTTGCTCCACTTGAACTTCGGCGCATCCGGTGAAATCAGGTTAAGGAACGGGCCGGCAGGATCGGTCGCTGTCGCCTGAACCGTCGGCTGGCGTTCATTGAACAACTCCCAGTCAACTGTCACGCTTTGCGGCAGCTGAGACACGGGGAATGACAGGATGATCCCCAGAAGGGCGTTGGGCAGATCGATCGTATCACCGTCATTTACGACTTGAAGCCCTGACGTCGAAACGGTCAGGAACTCGGCCCGGCTGGATGTGGGCTTGACCGGAACACCATCGATCTCGACCGGGTTTCTGGTCTTGATGAAATTCTGGGCTGCCTGCTTGATCCTGGCTTGTGTCTTGCTGTCCAGGCCGTCTTTTTCCGCAATGGCGAGGTCAGTCCAGTTTTCGAGATCGCGAACCCGGATCAAGGTTTCGTGCCGCACCTCGCGCGACTCGACATAGAGAAAAGTCATGAGGGCAGACGTGTGGTGTCGTTTCAGGTTCTTGTTGTCAAAACGCGAGTACCAGGCATCGTCCCAATCCAGCCGCAAGGTCGCAGGTCCGCTCAGATACCGGAAATCTATCACCGGTACGGTTTCATGAAATACGATGAAGCCGATGCTGACTTCAGCAGTCCCGTCCGGCTTGGCGGGCGGGGCCAGCACCAGGCTGTCCGGGCGCGTTTCAAACGGGTACTTCAACTCGGCATAGAAAACCCGGTCGTCCTTCGGTGGCTCAGGGGTGGGGAGTTGCGAGAGCGGGTTTCGGGCGGCTGCCAGCGCCGTGGAACGGTCTTTCCTGCGCCTCGGCTCAGCGACCAGCAATTGGGCTGTCAGTTTTCTCCCGTCTGCAAGAACCTGCAATCCCCGGTCGGAGAAGACACGAAGCCTTTCATCGAGGGGCGGGCGGGTCGATGTGTCGGATTTCAGAAGTTCGTTCGGTAGAAGTTCCCGAAACGTTGCCAGGTCGCCGATGTAGACTTCCAGCGACACATAGACACCGTCTTCGCGAACGGTAACCTCCGCTATATTGGGTGCCACGGCCGCGCCGTTCAGCGGCATCAGGTCAGCAAGGGCAGCTTGCGGGGCAACAAGAAACATTAAGGCCGCGATCAAGCAGCGCACCGCGTTGAGAAAAACCTCCTGCAGGCAACGCAGATCCTCTGCCCGATCAAGCTGACGCACAAACGCAACAAGTCCTGTCAAGCTCACAAATAGGTTCCGATCATCATCATGTAGAGCAACACGGTCGCCAGTATTGCCATCGCTCCGGCTTCCTCGCCGAAGGCGGTGGGCGAACCGAAGGTTCCGGCTGTCGCGACGGCCCCGCTGGTATAAATTCGACCCGGCTTGCGGTCAAATACAATTCAGACTGGTGTTCCCGGCGGCATGACAATTTGCCTAAGAAAGCCGTTTGTGCGCCGGACCACCACTCCAGACCCTAGGGGGTTATAAACAACATGAGGCATCGAATTGCGCAGAAAGCTTGCAAATCGACCAACCGGCTGCAAAATTGAAACCGGAACAGAACGATCCTACTGCACCAGATCATCCATTCCAGGGGATATCGGATTGATTTGATCAATAACTGTGTTTGGGGAAAGCCGATGAATGAAGTTCGTGCATGCCGGACAATTATGGCAGGTCTGGTTGCTGTTTTTTTGCTGGCACAGACCACAGATGATGCTACTGCGGCAGAAAAAGGCATTGGAACCTATCTGTTAGGTCAGGCCGGACCGCAGGCCGGCATGCTGCCGCCGGTACCGGGCCTGTTTTCAACAAGTCTCGTTTACATCTACAGTGGCAAAGCCGCGCCCACCCAGGAGTTTGAATTTGACGGCAATATTGTTGCAGACGTTGACGTCAACCTTGCAATCGGCGTTCCACTCCTTCTATGGGTTCCCGATGCTGAAATTCTTGGTGGACGCGTTAGCGTCTATGGCTTGTTGCCGATCGGAAGCGTCGACGTTAATGCCGATGTATTGTTTAGCGCGCCGGGAGGTCCTGGGGTAGGGCTAAATGTGGCGGAATCACGCGTCTCGGTGGGCGACCCGCAAGCTGGTGCACTTATTGGCTGGAATTCAGGGGCCTTTCACTGGAATCTGGGCACCCTGGTTAACGTTCCGATTGGTGATTATCAAAATGGTGCCCTGGACAATCTGGCCTACAACCACTGGTCTGTGGATGTTCATGGAGGTTTGACCTGGTTGGATCCAGCGACGGGCTTTGAGCTGTCGGGACGTGCCGGGATCACGATCAATGGCGAAAATACAGCCACCGATTACAGGACGGGCGAAGAGTTTCACATTGAGTTTGCGGCTTTGAAGCACTTTTCACCGCAGTTCCATGCCGGTCTGGTTGGTTATCATTACCAACAAGTTTCCGGTGATAGTGGTTCCGGTGCGGTTCTTGGTGCATTCAAGGGTCGGGTTACGACACTTGGACCACACGTATCCTGGACCTTCCCGGTTGGCCAGGTTCCTGTGAGCCTGGCAAGCAGGGCCTACATAGAGTTCAATACAAAGAACCGAACCGAGGGTGTCGGCGGCTATGTGATTGTCACCGTGCCACTTGGCGGGCCACCGCCGCCGCCGCAGTAAATCCGGACTTGGCATGCAACAGTGGAGAGATTTTCACACAGTGCCACCCGCAGGGCTGTAGGCGCCGCTACCCTGTCTCGCAGCCCTTGGAGCGATTCAGGTTTTGACTGAATCAAAACCGCGCTCTATCCCTTTGTTGTCGCATTTCTTTCTCACAAAACCGGTATCCACTTTTGTGAGAAATGCTCTAGGCGGAGCTTCCGCCTTGTCAGGACGATTTTTCGGTTGTCGGATCGATCATCTTGCGAACTTCGGTGATTTTTGTGGCCGGGAATCCGCTGATCTCGGCGTGCTTGTTGATAGTTGCTTCGTCTTTTGCCAGGTAGACGCAGAATGTCTTGTCAGCAGCGACAAAACTTTCCAGCCACTGGATATCCGGTGCAAGCTGATTGAGTGCCTCGTTTGACTTGGCTGCAGCGCCTGCTAGTTGCTCGCGCTCCAGGCTGCCGACTTCCGGGATGTCTCGCTCGATAATGTACTTGTTCAGTGCCATTTTCTTCTCCTCTTGAAGCTGATAACTGATGCTCGATGCATCGGTGCCAAATCGTTGCCTACCTGCAGGTGTTCTGGCAAGTAAAGAAACTGTACTCGACAGCCGCTCATCCGCATTACAAGGGCCGGCATTGAATCAGGGAATGTGCTTGTCCAGCCCGCGCGGGATGCGTTTCTCCTTGTCATAGAACGGCAACTCGACAATCTCGCAGGTGACAAGCTTGCCGTCGGCATTTTTCATTGCGAGATTTTTGCCTGCCCATTTACCGGCATCGTCAAACCGTGCATAGCCGATACCTGCATTGAGATAAGGCGACCAGGCGCCCGCGGTAATGCGCGCCACGCACTTGTCGCCGTCAACAATCTTGCCGTGATACGGCGGCGCGGCATCTGCACACTTCACCCCGAAAATCTTGCTGCCGCGCTTGGCATCGAGAAGTGCGGTGCGTCCGACAAAGCCATCCTTTTCAAGATCGACAAACGCACCCAGTCCAGCTTCAAACGGTGTCATGGAAACGTCGAAGTCAGTTCCGTTATCCAGAATACCTGCTTCCAGCCGCCGGATTTCCATGGATGAAATACTGCTGAATTTCATGCCGTAAGGCCCTCCGGCCTTCATCAGATGGTCCCAAAGGCGCGGGCAGTTGGTTGCATCGCCCTGCGTATAGATTTCATAACCCAATTCTCCTGTCCAGCCGGTTCGCGAGACATAGACTTCCTGCCCGCCGATATCGAAGAAGCCTGCATGAAAATAACCCATGGCTTCATTAACGCCGCCGCCGGATGCCGCGCTCAGGATATCAGGGGAGGCGGGTCCCTGAATCTGCAAGACCCTCGAATGAGGATCCGAAATTGTGACGTCGAATCCATCGCTGTGGGCAAGTAGCCAGCTCTCCAGAGCACCGTCCGGCTGCACATACCAGAACCGGTCGCTCGCCAGCTTGAACAAAATGCCGTCCATGAAAACGCCACCGGCCGGTGTGCAGGCAATCGCATAACGGCCGCGACCTTGTTTCAGATTGCCTATATTGCGGGCAAATATACGTTCCAGGAAAGCCACGGCATCGGGACCGGAAATCTCCACCGGACGTTCCGGCACATCGTATAGCGCTGCTTTTCGGCGCAGTGCCCAATAGGCTTCTGTGGTGTCTTCACCATTGAACACGCTGTAATAGCGTCCTGCATAAACGCCCATGACCGTGTGCTGGTTTTTCCAGCACTCCTGGAACGGGGAAGTTTCGAAACGCCGCGCGCCGACAAGCACCGTTTGCCGCGCATCGGAATGGATAGAATTGCTCATCGAGGTGCCTCATGCGGTTGCTGGATATGATCTCGAATATCTATCCGTTGATCGTTGGCAGACAAAGTCATTTGATCTGCGCCCAAAAGTTAGATTATCTATATTTTGACATGAGCAGCTGGCTACCATCACTTAATGCCCTGAAAGCGTTCGAAGCAGTATCGCGGCACCTGAACTATGCTCACGCTGCAGATGAACTCGGCGTCACACCTGCGGCGGTCAAGCAGCTTGTCGGCAAACTTGAAGAGGCACTTGGAACCACCCTGGTCAAGCGCGACGGACGAGGTCTGGCGCTGACACCATCAGGCCAGTGCGGGCGTGACATGCTGACCAACGGGTTTGCCCAGATACGCGACGCCGTGGAAAGGATGCGATCTCACGAGCAGCACAAACGCCTGATTGTATCGGTCGAACCTTCTTTTGCCACGGCATGGCTGGTGCCACGGCTGGAGCGCTTCCGGGAGGTCAATGGCGACGTCGACGTTCTGATCGACTCTTCGCTGAAAATTGCAGACCTCGAGCGTGGCGCAGCCGACCTCGCGGTGCGCTTCGGCCTGCAGCCCGAGAAGTCCCTGGTGTCTCACCGCCTGTTCGATGAACAACTGTGTGCCTTTTGCAGCCCGTCGCTGGCATGCGGGCCGCAAGGACTGAAGACTCTGGAGGATCTCAACCGGGCGACATTGCTGCACTGGGATTTGTCAAAGCTTGACTGGGCACGCTCCACCAAACGCTGGATGGGCTGGCAACCCTGGCTGGCCGAGGTCGGGGCAGGCCATATTTCCTCGGACCGCGGCATAAGGTTCAGTGACTATAATCTTGCCGTTCAAGCAGCAATTGCCGGCCAGGGGGTGGTTCTGGGCAGTCTTCCTGTCTTGAGCGACCTGATTGCCGCCGATCTGCTGGTATGTCCGTTTCCCGAGCGTGTGATGACCGACATAGGTTATGACGTCGTGACAACCGGGCGCGCCATGCAGCGACCGGAGGTCAAGGTCTTCCGGGACTGGATAATTGCCGAAACCGCGGAAACCTTTTGACCTGCGGCACGAATGACAGGCTGCACGAAAAGCCCGGTCGCGGGTGCCGGTAAGACTGAAATCGCAATCCAACAGTGCCTTTGTCGGGCATCGACAAGCGGTGCGGATGCGGCACTTGAACATGCTTTTTGTGGGCATCTGCCACTGGTCAAGGTTTTTGGCTGTCCGGTGGTGCCACACGGCCTTCAGCAGTAAGTCTCAAGACTGCCGCGTCGGCGCACGTCCAGTGTCACACAATGAAATCCGCCGCCAAGTGACCGCCCGTGCCGCAGCAGCAATGGCAGCACATCGATCCCGGCGCCTTCCAGCATTTTGATCAGGGTCTTCTGGTGCACATCGACAACTGCCAGATTCGGGTTGATCATCAACAGATTCATGCCGATCCAGTCGGATGCCAGCGGCGGCAGGTCTGAGTAAGCAGCCTTTTCCATTTCCGGAGCGTACATCACATCCCAACTGCGTAAGGCCTGCGGCAGGTTGTCCTCATTTATCCGCATCGGGTTTACCAGAACCAGCCCGGGCCGCAGGAACACCAAAGTGGTATCGATGTGTGCGGCACGGTACATGTTGCGGCACGCATGCACGCGGTATTCGGATCCAAGCGTTGATTGCAGCCATAAATGTCCGAGATCATTGCCCGAATGAGAAACCAGATAGAACAGGTCGCGTCCGGCCCGGATAACGTTGGCGGCATCAAATACAGGTTCATGATTGTTGAGCGCACAACTTTCGGCGTCGGTCAGGTTGTACGTCTTGTCGTCCAGCGATGGCCGCGGGGCAGATATCCATCGCGAACCGGATTTCAGGTATTCAGTCAATATGTCCTTGTAGGCCCAGGGTTCGAAGAACCTGGAACGCAGCACATTCGGTGTTTCGATGATCAGGTCGCCAACTGACATCAATACATCGCGCGGGCAGTACGAGAAAAAGTAGCCGCTTTCCCAGAACGGCGTCTTTATCGTATCCCGGCATTGCACGGGAGCCGGGCGCCTTACCGTGATACCAAGCTTTTCCAGTTCAGATACAAAGACGGCCAGATCTTCTTCGGTTTCCTCGATGATCCGGCGGGGAATATCCCAGGCTCCCACATCGACATCGGGTGCAATCTGAGACAATGCATGGATTCCCAAATCGTCGGGAATCTGGGCATAAGTGGCGTGCCCGACGATGATTTCCTCCAGTGGATCCCATTCATTGTGCACATTGACGGCGGGTTGCATGGCGACAGGGGGCTCCGTCAACTGTTCGGTCATGTAAGTTCCTCTTCGCAACATCTTGAGCTTGACGTGTGCCTCAATGCTTTAAAGTCAAAACAGTCATCATCACTGTGTTTGGGTTTAACAGGCTTGCTTCATGGTGAATGTAATCATTTAATCAGCAAGCGAAACAGCTAATTCTGTCGATTTCATGAACCAATTCCGGACCACTGAATTGCACTTGAGGTTTGCGGCATTTCCGAGTTGGCTTCAAGGCTTGGTCGATCTACAGTTTTGCCGCATTGGCCTGAATGCCTGCTCGACCCTAGTCAGCACGGAGTAACCTCGATCATGTCCCCGTATCCGAACCTTTTCTCGCCTGTCAAACTGCGCCATCGGGAATTGTCCAACCGCGTGGTCTTCGGGCCCCATACGGTGAACATGAGCAATGAGGGCCTGCCCGGCGACCGGCATTTCGGCTACTACAGGGAGCGCGCCCGTGGCGGCGCGGGTATGATCGTCGTTGAACCTGCTCCGGCCCACCGTACAGGTGTCCTGATCCGCGGTAATTTTCTCGCCGAGAGCGACGAGGTGATTCCGCATTTCCGCCGGATCACGGACGAATGCCGCACACATGGCACCACCATGATTCACCAGATTTATCACGTTGGCGGGCATGGCGATCAGGACAATTCATGGGAACCTTACTGGTCGCCGTCCGGCATGCCGTCGATGCATGATCCCTGGGGCAGTCACGCTGTCAGCGAGGCTGAGATCGAGGAACTGATCCACTCATTCGTTGAAGCCGCACGGCGCGACAGGGATGCCGGTTTCGACGGCGTGGAAGTTTATGCGGCTTACAATTGTCTGACCGACCAGTTCTGGTCACCGATCACCAACCAACGCACCGACAGGTGGGGCGGTAACCTGGAAAACCGGTTGCGTTTCACCGTGGAGGTGCTGAGCCGCATCCGCAAGATGGCCGGCGATGAGTTCATCATCGGCCTGACGGTGTCCGGCGCAGAACCGGTTCCCGGCGGCCTGACCATCGAGGACAAACAGGAAATCCTGACCTACCTCGATGAGCGTGGATTGATCGATTATGTTTCCTGCGGCACCGGCAGCTATCTGCATGATTTTTCCAAAATCGTACCGAGTTTCCATTTTGGCATGAAGCTCGGGGTCCCTGATGCATCCGCCTACAAGCAGGTACTCAAGCATGCGTTGGTCACAGCCGAGTCGCGCATCAAGACACCGGACAATGCCGAAGAGATACTGGGACAGGGCCACTGTGACCTGGTTAGTATCGTGCGCGCACAGATTGCCGATCCCCACCTTGTCAACAAGGCGCGCGAGGGTAGGGCAGAAGACATCCGCCCCTGTATTTCGTGCAATCAGGTGTGCATTGGCCGCCGGTTCCGCGATTACTGGGCCAGTTGCCTGGTCAACCCGTCAGTGGCTCGCGAAACCGAATGGGGCGGCGACAAGCCCCCGGAATCCACCTCTCCCAAATCCGTCCTAGTGGTGGGCGGCGGGCCTGCCGGTCTGGAGACCGCACGTGTTGCCGCCGAGCGAGGACACAAGGTTCGCCTTGTCGAGCGCAGCGGCGAACTTGGCGGGCAGTTCCGGCTGGCTGGCGGGCAACCCGAACGCGGTGAAATAGGCGGATTGCTGAACTGGTACCAGACGCAGCTTGAAAAGCTTCAGGTGCAGATTGACCTGCGCCACGAGATGACAGTCGACGATGTTGTGCAGGCCGGCGCCGACACGGTCGTCATCTGCACCGGTTCGAAACCATCCCGAACTGGATTCCAGCGGGTATTTCCGCATATTAAGAAATTGCCAGGCGTGGATCAGGACAATGTCTGCACGGTGCACGATGTGCTGGACGGCAGCGTTATCCCTGCAACCAATGTGTTGCTGCTGGATGATATTGACGGCTGGTGGCCGGCCACCGGAACTGCGCTTCACCTTGCCCAGCAACGCCATATGGTGACTGTTGTCACTGCGTCCGAAAAAGCGGCTGCCAAGCTTGATGTCAGCCTGATGGGGGATACCGCCCGGACCCGGCTGGTGCAACATGGCGTGGAGGTGTTGCTGGCAACTGCGCTTGAGGCGTGGAATGGCAACACCGCGACGCTTCGCAACCTCTATACCGGCGACACGGAAACGCGGGAGTTCGAGTCTCTGGTGCTTGCGACCACCAACACGTCTGACAACGCCCTGTTTGAGGCGCTGCAGGATAAGGGTATCGCTTTGCATGCAATTGGCGACACTGTGGCATCCCGAACTGCGCACATGGCGTTTTACGAAGCCCGCAAGCTGGCCTTGACGCTGTAGCCGGGCTGGTGGCGAAGACATACAACGTTGTCTGGAGCAGGATGGCTTTTGATGGCAAGCGCATGATTTTCGGGCAGTTTTTTGTTCTGGTCGAACAGCTTTCTTCGCTACGCTCAGGCCGTTCTCCGACCCTGAACAACGGTAGTGATGAACTCCATTCCGAAGCACGGAACGTGCTGAGGCAAGGCCGACCGGCCGTCGCACGAAGTGCTGAGGGGCAGCGGATATTCTACGTCATCCCAGCGAAGGCTGGGATCCACTACTACCTAAAGACCAGGTATGCGTTGAAAGATGGATTCCAGCCTTCGCTGGAATGACGATGATAAACGGTAGTTCGGGGTCGGAGAACGGCCTGAGCGTAGCGAAGAAAGCTGTTCGACCACTCAAAAACAACAGCCCGAGCGCAGCGAGGATAAGCTGTTGGACCAGTATCGAGCTATTACACGCCTTTTCACGCCTCGATCACCGACTTGTGATAAATCGCACATCGCTGCCCAATCACCTTGCGTTACGTCATGTTCAACAGACCCGAGAGTGGCTCTTAAAAAAGGAAATGAAAAAATGAACAATAAAATCCTTACGGCAGCACTGTCTTTGGCTCTTCTCACGGCCCTCGCTCCGGCATCGCAAGCCGGCCCGTTCGGCGGCCCCGGTGCCTTCGCTCCCGGCGGCGGTGGTGGCGGCGGCGGTGGCGGAATTCCACCTGGACCCGGCGGCCTCGCACCCGGCGGTGGCGGTGGTGGCGGCGGCGGCGGCGGTGGCGGCGGCGGCGGCAACTGGGGCGGCTGGGGCGGCGGCTTCGGTATCGTTATCAATCCGCGCCCGCACCGTTATTACGATGAAGATCGCATCTCCTGCCGCACCGGCAAGCGCATCGTGCGCAGGTCAGGTTACAGCCGGGTACGCACCATTGAGTGCAGAGGCGGTACCTATACCTATAAGGGTAAACGCGGATCACGCTACTATCGCTTGAGCGTGGACTCGGTTGACGGCGTTATTGTTAGACGCCGCAGGCTGTAATCAGCCTTCCGTTCAACACGGAATATCTGACAAAAAGGCACCTCCGGTCGAATTTGGCCGGGGGTGTCTGTCCTGTCAGCCAGGCGACCAACAATGCCGGTTGCGCCTGGCCTGTGAGCATTACTCACATATCATTCTGCAACCCCTGCATGGCGTGGCTCACCGCTTTGTGGGTCAGTCCATCACTGTCCCTGCCGGCGTCCCAGGCTGCCGTGGTTGAAATTGCCACCACGCGGCCCGTTGCCATTAGTTTTTGCAAAACTTGCCGCATGTCCTCTGCTGATGGTCCGCCTTCGGCTGCATAAAGGAATGCCGGTGCCTCGGTTGCATCGATGATGTCGGTGTCGAAATGCACGTAGAGCGGGCCTTCAGGCAGCATCTTTGGATCAAGATCGTCCAGATGTCTGATGAAACTGATCCGCGATGTTTCCACCAGGTGTTTTTCGCCGGGATCAAGGTCTCGCCCGTCACACAACACGACCCGGCTATCGTCAATCGGCGCGAGGCCGACGGCCTGCATCAGCCGCTGGTCGCCGCGCCCGGTCAGCATGGCAAGTGGCATGCCTCCCAGAAATCCCGACGGTGAAGTTTCCCAGGTATTGAAGTCCCCATGTGAGTCTAGCCAGATCAGGGCAGGGTATTGGCCGGCGCGCTGAAGCCCTGCCATCATAGGAATGACCTGACAGCAATCGCCCAGAACCGCAAACGCCCTGTCGCCGTTCGCGCAGATGTCAGCGACGGTGTCCGCCAGTTGCTGGTGGATGGGAGCCAGGCTTTCTGTCTGATCTCCGTCACCCGGGCTCGCGGTGATGACGATGTCATCAGGCCGGCTCAGTGATGTTACCGCATCGGACATGCGATCCAGAAACATCGGTGAGGCAATGCGAACGTCTTTCATGGTATCCTCTTCGGACGGGGTAATGTAGATTTGCTGCAGCCGGCGGGCTGGCTGGTTGTGGTTAGCCTGTTACTTCCTCCAGACCGGTCTGTCTGCTGGTTATGAAGTCCCAGTCATAGGTGACGCCGAGCCCCGGACCTGTGGGAATGCTGACACAGCCGTCGCTGTCGATATCGTCCAGCTGGTCGCCATAGTCGCATGCATAGACCGGCGGCTGCATTGAATTGAACATGTCTGGGCCGACGAGCCCCATTTCATAATAGTAGGTGTTGACGATCGCCGAGAGACAGTGCCGGTGCATCGGTCCGGCGGTATGGATCTGCACATCGATACCCAGCGCTTCGGCAAAGCTGGCAATTTTCATTGTGCCGGTAATGCCGCCATCCAGTTCCGGGTCGATATGAACAATGTCGGTGCCCCCGGCCAGCAGAAAATCCGCCTTTTGTTCAACGCCGCGTATGTGTTCTGACACCAGCAACGGTGTGTTGATGAAATCGCGCAGTTTCTTCTGTCCGAAAGCACTTGAGGAGGCATCGCGATAAGGGTCCTCATACCAGAAGAAATCAAGGTCGTCGCAGGCGCGTCCCACTTCAACTGCATCAAGGAATGTCGGCAGCGACGATGCCGGATCGTTCATCAGCCGCATGGCGTCCCCAACCCTCTTTCGTACCGCAGTCATAATGGCAATTTCACTTTTCGGCTGGCCGTCCCAGAAGCCATGGATCTTGAAGGCGGGATAGCCGAGTTCCAGGCAATGTTGAGCAAAATCCGCATAGGCTTCGACACTGTCCAGCCCGCCAGCTGATGTCTGACCCGGAAATGTGCTGGCATAGGCCGGTATCCGGTCGCGATATCCGCCGAGCAATCGGGCAACCGGGCAATCGTATTTTTTTCCGGCAAGATCCCACAAGGCGCCGTCAATGGCCGCAATTCCAGCCCGGTCAAAGTGGCGGAATGCATTTTTCAGATTTTCGAAAATCCTGCCCCGGTGTTCGGCATTGCGTCCGATCAGCATCGGGGCCATTTGTATGACCTGAGCACATGTCATCTGATTTGCCATATAGTGCGGCGCGAATTCACCGCGCAGTCCATCGTTGGTCTCGATCACCGTGACAAATTTTGTCACCGGTAACCGTCCGCCTTTGACATAGGTCATCATGTTGTGACCAAAATTCTCAAGCTCATAACCAAATGCATGAACTGCCACACGGCTGATGATGCTCACAGGATGTTCCTTCCAGGCTGGGCAATACCTTTGCAAACGCGGTCTGATCTTGAAGGCTCGGTTCCGGCTGAACAAGACCCGCTTTAGCGGCTTACGACTGGTTGGCGCAACCTGCGGTCAACCAGCAGGTCGGTCAGTCCCGCGCCAAGCCACATGCACAAAAGTGCGACCCACGCGGTCAACGCCAGAACCGCGCCGCCGGTCATGCCTGCCCCAACCGCACAGCCCCCGGCCAGCATGCTGCCAAAACCCATAAGGCTGGCCCCGAATATGTAGCGTGGCATCGTCGCCTGTTCATTAAAAGTCTGTACACGAAAGTCGCCCGACAGCCACGACGCGATAAAGGACCCGGCAAATACACCCGGTACCAGTCCGAGGCCAAAGCTCATCGGCAGGCTTGGCTGGTTCACAACGGCCATCAGAGTGTCGACGGAAGGGCCCGTGAAGCTGACGCTTTGTACCGGAACAATATCGAAAGACTGGCCGGCCAGCGTTGCCGTGAACCACCATCCGCCAGCAACCGCTATTCCAACGATCGTGCTGGCGACAACCTGTGCACCCGTGAGCTTGTGATACTTGGCCAATCCGGCGGCGAGCGCCAACGTCGCCAGGCCGGCAACGATCCCGCTATTATGTGGAAGGTGATCCATCAGGTTTCTGGTTTCCGGCCCGACAAGCCATAATGATGCCAGCTCGATGCGGGCCGGTGACAGGATACCGCGCAGCGATGCCTGGGCCACCACAGTCAAGATCAGGCCGGTTATCAGCGCCCTGAGATTGCCCGTCGCCGACAGCACCAGCAACCGGCTGGCACATCCGCGTGCCAGAATCATTCCGGCTCCAAACATTACCCCGCCGATCAC
>CAJICM010000200.1_pt1 | contig 22225 bp, 20 predicted proteins | sample 9199691 | NCBI WGS metagenome assembly CAJICM01 (sample SAMEA7708338, study PRJEB35096) | sediment metagenome | biome: marine neritic benthic zone biome [ENVO:01000025]; feature: sediment [ENVO:00002007]; material: shallow marine sediment [ENVO:03000034] sea grass bed [ENVO_01000059] ...
ATTTGAAAATTTGTGTAATTGTTAAGTGTGCTTCGCCACAAATAGGTGTAATGATGTGTTAGCGAGGACGGCAAGGCAGTATTCAGTGCCATTGTTTGCGGCGCAGCCAAACGGGTAAGGCAAGACAGATGACCACAATTGTTAAAGCAGCAATTATAGGTGCGGTCCTGATCACAGGCTCAAGCAGTCTGCTTCATGCCCAGTCAAGCCAACCGATTGATATGATCGGAAAGCGCTTCATACCTGAAGGCCACAGTTATGACACTTCCAACAAGAATATACCAACCCTGAACTCCTATCAGGATCAGACGAACAATCGTGCGGATGTCTATGAGACTGAAATCTACAAATCCCGTCGTGACAAGGCTTACTGGGATACATGGGTGAACTCTACCCACGGCACCTATCTGGACGGCCAGCCACGACTGACACCGGACTACTAGAACGACTATTCAGATATTGGATAATCAGAACGGGCGGATCGGTACTGGTCCGCCTGTCTTGTATTTGTATCAGACGCGTGAAATTGCAAACTCGCGGGCCTCGGACTGGGCGCGCGCTATCTGTTCGCCATTGAGCCTGCCGGACAACTCCAGGCGGTGTACTCTTGCCTGCCTGCTTCCCCGCAGGGCTGCCAGAGAAAACCATTTGTGAGCATTGACAAGGTCATCCTCAGTCGCGCTTTCACCACACAGTGAAAGTCCAAGAGCAAGAAAACCATCCTCTGGCATTCTGATTTCAGGTAGCTTTGGGGTTACATCGCGATAGTCCGCGAGGTCAATTATAGTGGACATGGCCGAGGGCACTCCAGTTACGCTTTACTGTCACACAGCATGCCAGCAAACAGCCCAAACAGCGTTAAAAGGCATGGTTATCAATTCATGAAAGTTTGGGTTTGCGAGTGTGCGATCCACCACCATCCTTCAAACAGACAGGAACGAAATTCGCCAAATACTGCAAGTTCCAACAGATTCAGCACAAAAATGGAATTAACCACCTGTCAACCATGCTGAGGGGTTTCGACCGGCCAGCCGTTATCCTTGTTTTCCACCGCCAAACAAGATGGCATGAGCCGCATCGTCGGTCTTGAGGTCCTCCGGCTTGCCACGCAACTCCGCGCCAACAGCCATACCTGCAACCACAGCCGGTCTGGCCATTATCGCCTCAAACCAGCGCTTGAGATTGGGATAGTCATCCAGGTTCTGCCCTTGCCTCTTGTGGGGCTTGATCCATCCTATGCATGCCATGTCGGCAATGGAGTAATCACCCGCCAGATACTCCGACTTCCCAAGCTGGGTGTTCATGACGCGGTACAGCCGGGCAACTTCATTGGTGTAGCGATCTACAGCGTAGGCAATTTGTTCCCTGGCATAAAACTTGAAGTGGTGCGCCTGCCCGCACATCGGTCCCAGATTGCCCATCTGCCAGTACAGCCACTGTTCCACGGCTACCCGTTTCCTCGTATCGGCCGGATAAAACAGACCGGATCTGTTGCCCAGATATTGCAGAATGGCGCCGGATTCAAAAATCGAGATCGGTTCCCCTCCAGGCCCATCCGGATCAATAATTGCAGGCATCCGGTTGTTTGGAGCAATTTCCAGGAACTCGGGTTCAAACTGATCGCCCTTGCGAATATCGACATACCTCACGACGTAGGGCAGTGAACACTCCTCAAGCATGATTGAAATTTTCCACCCGTTCGGTGTGGGCCAGTAGTAGAGCTCTACAGGTGCTTGTGTCATGTCATACCCTGTTAGGTCAGAATTCACTTATACTGCGGCTGGTCCGGTCCAATGGTCGGCCATGCGGCAAAGCCATCGCGCGTTTCAAGCCTGACCGTCCGCAAAATGGTCCGTGCATGCTTGACCGGCTCAGGCAACTTCTACCCAACACCCAATTTGGATTTGAGAAGTTCGTTGACTGCCTGAGGGTTCGCCTTTCCGCCCGTGGATTTCATCACCTGACCGACAAACCAGCCAACCATGGCGGGCTTTTCTGCAACCGCTGCCACCTTGTCGGGATTGGCTGCAATCACCGCGTCCACGGCCGCTTCGATGGCCCCGGTATCGGTGACCTGTTTCATGCCGCGCTCTTCCACAACCTGTCTTGGGTCAATGCCGGGTTCTGTCCATGTAATCTCAAACACATCCTTGGCAATTTTTCCGGAAATGGTCTTGTCGCTGATCATGTCTACTATCGAACCGAGCTGGCTTGCAGAAATCGGGCTGTTTTCAATTTCCATGCCTTCCTTGTTCAACCTGCCGAACAGTTCATTGATCACCCAGTTGCCCGCAATCTTTCCATCCCGGCCGGTGGCAACTTCTTCAAAGTAATTCGCTGAGGCCGGTTCCGAAATAAGCACCTCGGCATCATAAGGTGTAAGGCTGAAATCACTGACCAGGCGTGCCTTTTTCTCATCGGGTAGTTCCGGCAAAGAGGACTTGATAGTTTCAATCCAGTCGGCTTGAATTTCCAGCGGCAAGAGATCGGGGTCGGGGAAGTAGCGATAATCGTGAGCTTCTTCCTTGGATCGCATGGAGCGGGTCTCGCCTTTGCGCGGATCAAACAACCGTGTCTCTTGATCTATGCTTCCCCCTTCTTCGAGTATGTCGATTTGACGGCGCGCTTCATACTCGATTGCCTGCCCCATGAACCGCATCGAATTGACATTCTTAATTTCGCAACGGGTTCCAGCCTCGCCACCGGGTTTGCGTACGGATACATTAACGTCGGCGCGTAGCGAGCCTTCTTCCATGTTGCCGTCACATGTGCCCAGATAGCGCATGATGGTGCGGACCTTGGAGACATATGCCTTGGCCTCGTCGGCAGAGCGCATGTCGGGTTTCGATACAATTTCCATCAACGCAACACCCGAACGGTTCAGATCGACCATCGACATTGTCGGATGCTGATCGTGGATGGATTTACCGGCATCCTGTTCAAGGTGCAGCCTCTCGATTCCGACCTCAATCTGCTTGCTCTCATCCATGTCCAGCAGCACACGTCCTTCGCCAACAATCGGCTGCTTGTACTGGGATATCTGATAACCTTGAGGCAGGTCCGGATAAAAATAATTCTTCCGATCAAACACGGAATACCCGTTGATTTCAGCTTTCAGGCCGAGCCCGGTACGAACCGCCTGTTCAACGCAATACTCATTAATGACCGGCAGCATGCCCGGCATCGCCGCATCCACCAGGGACACATGATCATTGGGCTCTCCCCCGTATTCAGCGGAAGACCCGGAGAACAGTTTCGAGTTGGAACTGACCTGGGCATGAACTTCCAGCCCGATGATGATTTCCCAGGGACCCGTGCCCCCTTCAATCCAATCTGATTTGTCAGCAACACGCGCAAATAAAGTCATCGATCGAAAGCCCCGTACAAGCAATATGAAAACTGTTGTGACTACCTAGCGCGCAGCACGCGTTGCAGCAAGGCCCAAACCCGCTTACAAACGCCGCACGACCACCAGCAAGGCACTCTCGCATCATGTCAGGCAATCTCCCTTTCAAAGTAACCTTGTTGGGCACCGGTTGTCCGGTTGTCAGCTCACGACGTTATGGCGCTGGCACCCTTGTAGAGTGCGCAGGCCAGCGTTTCCTGATCGACATCGGCTCCGGCGTCACCCAGCGTTTGGTGCAGGCAGGCGGTAGTGGTGCCCAGATCGACGCGTTGCTACTGACTCACCTGCATTCGGATCATCTGGTTGATTTGTATCAGTTCATTATTTCATCCTGGCATCAAAACCGTACCAGGCCACAATTGATATATGGACCGCCGGGTACACAAGCGTTCGTTGAAGCTCAAATGGATGCCTGGAGAACCGAACGCAATATGCGCATCGAATTTGAAAAACGCAGTTCAGTGGCAGCTTTTGAAATTGAGGTGAGAGAATTCGATACCAGTTGCGAATTGATGCTGGTTGGCGATGCCAGGATATCCGCCGTACGTGTTGAACATCCACCTGTCGAACCTGCGTTCGGTTACGTTTTTGAATCGGACGGCAGAAAACTGGTGCTGTCTGGCGACACCCGCCCCTGTCAATCTCTCATCGACGCCGCAAAACATGCTGATGTGCTGGTTCACGAGGTATTTGCTCATTCACTTGATAATCAAACACTTGTTGCCGGCACCAGAACTACCGAGACGATGGAAGCCGTCGCGAGTTACCACACCACAGCAGAACAAGTCGGCCAAATTGCCCGAAACGCTGAGGTAAGATGCGTGGTACTGAACCACATAGTCCCGCCTGATGCCGATGAGAAGGCGTTGATAACCGCCATCCGGCAGCACTATTCCGGATCAGTTATTGTCGGCGAAGATTTAATGGCCATGGATTTGAAGACCGGTCAATTTAATATGCATCAGGTACATTTCTCGATCTGAGCCGTTAATCGGCTGCACGTTGAATTCCAGGACAACTGGCTGCTTGAGAAAATTGGCGGGTACCAGACAGTAATGGTGCCCGTTAGTGCAGGAAGAAGCCCATGCGGCTGCGAGTACTACTGAAAAGCTTTATCGTGGATAAAACCATCCATTGACGCAAAACTGGCGTAAACTGTCAGTAGCTTTTGTCGCGCCTGGTTGCGCATGTTCTCTTTTTGATCTAGCACTCAATTATGGCCGTATCCAAACGCATAATATCAGTTCAGGGCGCGCGCGAGCACAACCTCAAGAACGTATCCATCGAACTGCCACGCGACAGGCTGATCGTGTTCACCGGCCTGTCAGGCTCGGGCAAGTCTTCCCTGGCATTTGACACAATCTACGCCGAGGGCCAGCGCCGGTATGTGGAGAGCCTGTCTGCCTATGCCCGGCAGTTTCTGGAAATGATGCAGAAGCCCGATGTCGATCAGATTGACGGATTATCGCCCGCCATATCCATCGAGCAGAAAACAACCAGCCGCAATCCGCGTTCGACTGTTGGTACGGTCACCGAGATTTACGATTACATGCGGTTATTGTTTGCCCGCGTTGGCATTGCCTATTCGCCAGCTACCGGACTGCCAATACAAAGCCAGACCGTTACTCAGATGGTGGATCGGGTGATGGAAATTGAAGATGGTGCGAGACTGTATCTGCTCGCCCCGATCATCCGCGGCCGCAAGGGCGAGTACCGAAAGGAATTTGCCGAGCTGATGAAGAAAGGTTTTCAGCGTGTCAAGGTGGATGGCCAGTTTCACGAGATTGCTGACGTACCGGCATTGGACAAAAAATACAAACACGACATTGACGTCGTTGTGGACCGTATTGTCGTACGCCAAGACATCGCAACACGGCTGGCCGACAGCTTTGAAACTGCCTTGAAACTGACGGATGGGTTGGCCGTAGTGGAGTTCGCCGACAAGCCGTTGCCGGATACCGAAACATCTGCCAGCAGCGCCAACAAATCACTGAATGAAACCCACGAGCGCATCACCTTTTCGGAGAAATTTGCCTGTCCGGTATCAGGTTTCACGATCGATGAGGTGGAGCCGCGACTGTTTTCATTCAACAATCCTTTCGGTGCCTGCCCCAAGTGTGACGGGCTTGGGACTGAACTGCGTTTTGAAACCGACCTTGTTGTGCCCGACAAGACTTTATCCATGCGTCAGGGTTGCATAGTGCCGTGGGCCAAGACAGGCGCAACATCACCGTATTACACCCAAACATTGCAGGCATTGTGCAAGCATTATAATGCCTCCATGTCCACGCCCTGGGAAGAGTTGCATGACGATATCAAGGATGCCGTCCTGCTGGGAACGGGCAAGGAGGAAATCACCTTCGTTTATGACGACGGGCTCAGGTCCTACAAGACCAGAAAGCCGTTTGAGGGGGTCATAGGCAATATAGAACGGCGCTGGCGAGAAACCGATTCAAGCTGGGTGCGCGAAGAGTTGGCGCAGTTTCAGTCAGACTATCCCTGTCAGGCTTGTGAAGGATACCGGTTAAAACCACAAGCTTTGGCTGTTCGCATCAACGGACTGCACGTGGCACAGGTGTCGCTAATGTCGATCCGTGCTGCCAATGAATGGTTTAATGAACTTTCCGACAAGCTGACACCGAAGGAACTTGAAATTGCCGCCCGCATTCTCAAGGAAATCCGCGAGCGGTTGAAGTTCCTTGTCGATGTCGGTTTGGATTACCTTACCCTGTCGCGAAAGTCCGGCACGTTATCAGGCGGTGAAAGCCAGCGCATAAGACTTGCCTCACAGATTGGATCTGGTCTGACCGGAGTATTGTATGTGCTTGATGAGCCCTCCATCGGTCTGCATCAACGAGACAATGCGCGTCTGCTGGAAACGCTCTTACATCTGCGCGATATCGGCAATACAGTCATCGTCGTTGAGCATGATGAAGACGCGATCAGATCAGCCGATCATGTGGTTGATATTGGTCCGGGTGCCGGCATCCACGGCGGTAAGATAGTCGCCGAAGGCAGCGCCGATGAAGTAATGGCAAATCCCGCGTCCCTGACAGGCAAGTATCTGACCGGCGCCATGCAAGTTGCCATCCCTGTCAAACGTCGTCCTTTCAACAAAAAGCGTGCTATCAGGGTAACCGGGGCCCGCGCCAACAACCTCAAGAATGTAACAACTCAACTGCCACTCGGCTTGTTTTCCTGTGTCACGGGTGTATCAGGTGGCGGCAAGTCAACATTACTGATCGACACCGTATACAAGGCGGCCGCCCGCAAACTGATGAAGGCGCGCCAGATACCGGCAGACCATGACCGTATCGAAGGTCTGGAACTTCTCGACAAGATCATTGATATCGACCAGTCGCCTATTGGCCGCACCCCGCGTTCCAACCCGGCAACCTATACCGGAGCATTCACTCCGATCCGGGAGTGGTATGCAGCGCTACCGGAGTCCAAGGCACGCGGCTACGGACCGGGCCGGTTTTCGTTCAATGTCAAAGGAGGCCGTTGCGAGACATGCCAGGGCGACGGCGTCATAAAAATCGAGATGCATTTCCTCCCCGACGTTTACGTGACGTGTGATGCTTGCAATGGCAAACGCTACAACCGCGAAACCCTGGACATCACCTTCAAGGACAAGTCGATCGCAGACATTCTCGATATGACAGTTGCTGAAGGAGCCGACTTCTTCCGCGCAGTGCCGGCAGTTCGCGACAAACTGGTGACACTTGAACGGGTTGGCCTGGGCTATATCAAGGTTGGCCAGCAGGCCACCACCTTGTCGGGCGGCGAAGCGCAGAGGGTCAAGCTTGCAAAAGAGTTGTCCAAACGTGCAACTGGCCGGACACTATATCTGCTGGATGAACCGACAACCGGTCTGCATTTCCACGATGTCTCCAAATTATTGGAAGTGCTGCACGAACTGGTCGAGCACGGCAATACCGTGGTTGTCATCGAGCACAATCTTGAAGTTATAAAAACGGCAGACTGGATTATCGATCTTGGCCCGGAAGGCGGCGACGGCGGCGGGGAAATAGTCGCGACCGGCACGCCGGAGGATGTAGTCAGGGTGGAACACTCTTACACCGGCAAACATTTGGCACCGGTACTTTCGCGCGGAAAACAGGCTGCAGCTGAATAACCGGGTATGATTGCAGATCATGCCTGCTCCTGCTAACCTGCTTCGAATTGGCAATATAATCGGTTTGGCAATCAGAAATTCTCATGGCTATTGCGCTACGCAAGAATCTGCCCCCGACAAACGCACTGGTTGTGTTTGAAGCCGCTGGTCGCCACATGAATTTTACCCGGGCGGCAAAGGAACTGGATGTCACCCAGTCTGCGGTCAGCCGGCAGATTCAGTTGCTTGAAGAGTATCTCGGCGTGGCAGTATTTCAACGCCAGTCTCGTGGCTTGTCGCTCACCCGTGAAGGTGAAAGGTTACATCGAGCTGTCGGCATGGGGCTGGAGCACATTGCAAGCGTATCTTCTGACCTGCGTCGTCAGCCCGGACCCGGAGAGCTAACAGTGGCAACATCGGTTGCGTTCGCATCCTATTGGCTGATGGCGCGCATTGCCAAGTTTCGCGCATCCCACCCGGACATCGATATTCGTCTGGTCGCCTCCTCGCCTGTGTATGATCTGGCTGCCGAAGGCATAGATATAGCTGTCCGCTACGGTGCAGGTGAATGGCCAGCCGCCGACGCGGTTCGCCTGTTCGACAATGAAATCTGGCCTGTTTGTTCACCGCGATATATTGAAAAGTCCAGCCCCATCAACTCTGAGGCCGACTTGTTGCGTCATTCACTCCTTCACCTCAACAAGTACGACAGGAACTGGGTGACATGGGACAACTTCCTGGAATCACTTGGCGTTGAAGGGGAACAATCAGGCCGCGGCTTCACCTTCGACAACTATATGGTGTTGATTCAATCTGCGTTGCGCGGCGAAGGTATAGCGCTTTGCGGGCGGAGACTGGCAGAAGATTTTATCGAACAAGGCGATCTGGTACGCCCGATAGTAGCCGCTCAACAGTCGGATCGTGGCTTCTGGCTCCTCAGGCCCAAGGAGGGGCAGCTGTCTCCACAGGCACGACAGTTTTACGAATGGCTACTTGATGAGGCCCGGCAACCTGCCTGATTATGCCGTTGGCACAGCATCAGGGTCTGACGCATGACACGCAAGCACATCATCTTTGTCCACGGCCGTTCGGTCAAACCATCGGCGTCCAGAAAGAAGAAACTGATCTTCGATGCACTGATGCACGGGCTCAATGGCACTTCTCCAAAAGCAGCCGATGCCATCAAGGCCGGCACGGTCAAATGCTCGTTTGCGTACTATGGCGACGTGAACAATGCCATCATGGCAAACCATGACCCCGAGATTGCGGCCAGGCTAACCGCCAGAAACAACAAGGCCTACGGGTTTGAACCCTGCCTGCCGTACGAACCATTCGTCGACAGTCTCGAAAGATTGTTGGCTATCGGCACATATGACGAAGCCACGTACAACACGGTCGTGGAGCAGTACAGGGATCTGCGTTACCTCGATAACGCAGCACGCACCTTCAGTACATTGCTGTCTGTTCTGACCCGCAGCCGTGCCAACGAAATCATTCTGCAACGCAGTTCAGCTGACATGGGCGCTTATCTGATGAGCCGGAAGACCGGCTCGGAGGTACGCGAACGCCTGCAAAATCCCCTGCGCCGGGCCATAAATGCCCGTGACGAAATCTGTATCATCAGTCACTCCATGGGGTGTGTTGTGGCTTATGATGTTTTGTGGAAATTCTCGCAAATGAGCGAGTATGAAAACCTGCAACGCAAGGACCCGAACGTATCCAGGTGGCTTACACTCGGTTGTCCGCTGGGCGAGGCGGGTGTGCGGGCAAACCTGTACGATGCACGCGAACACGCCGGTGGTCGTTTTCCGAAAGCCATTGTGAAAGATTGGGTCAACATAGCCGCATATGACGACTTCATCGCTCACGACCCGACCATGGCGGACGATTTTTCCGAGATGCTGGAATATGGTTATGTGGATTCCATCACCGACCTGCGCATGTATAACTGCTGGGTACATTACAACACCAGCAACCCTCACAAACTTTACGGCTATCTTGCCAATCAGGTCGTGGCGAGGGAAATCGCCAAGTGGGTCAACCGATAGCTGCACAGCCGACTTGCCGACTGACGAATTTGGTTCTAGTCATTGCAAGTATGACAAACACCCCAATACACATCATCGGCGGCGGTATGGCCGGTTCGGAAGCCGCGTGGCAAGCCGCTCAGGCCGGAGCGCAGGTTGTTCTGCACGAAATGCGGCCTGTGCGGGAAACCGACGCACACCAGACGGACGGCCTGGCTGAACTGGTCTGTTCAAACTCGTTCAGGTCGGATGATGACGAGCACAACGCCGTTGGCCTTCTGCATTGGGAAATGCGCCGGGCGGGCTCTCTCATCATGGCCATGGGCGACCGGCACAAACTCCCTGCCGGTGGCGCGCTTGCCGTGGACCGGGAAGCATTCTCTGCCGATGTCACCGCAGCCCTTGTTGCCCACCCCAACATAACAGTTGAACGCGAGGAGGTTGCCGGACTCCCGCCGGCTGACTGGAAACAGGCAATAGTGGCAACCGGACCACTGACATCACCCGCATTGGCTGAAGACATCCGCCAAACTACCGGAGAAGACGGTTTGGCTTTTTTTGATGCAATTGCGCCCATTGTCTATCGAGATACGATCGATTTCGATCAGGCCTGGTTTCAGTCCCGCTACGACAAGGTCGGTCCTGGAGGGACAGGAGCAGATTACATCAACTGCCCCATGAACCAGCAGCAATACGATACGTTCATTGCCGCCCTCGTTGATGGTGACAAGACCGACTTCAAACAGTGGGAAACCGATACCCCCTACTTCGATGGCTGCCTGCCGATCGAGGTGATGGCAGAACGCGGACCGCAAACACTGCGCCACGGCCCCATGAAACCAATGGGCTTGACCAATAGCCACAACCCCGGTGAAAAGCCCTATGCTGTTGTACAACTCCGCCAGGACAATGCGCTGGGTACACTCTACAACATGGTAGGCTTTCAGACCAAATTGAAGCATGGCGAGCAAGTCCGGATCTTTCGCGCCATCCCCGGGCTGGAAACAGCTGAATTCGCCCGCCTTGGCGGGTTGCACCGCAACACATTTCTCAACTCACCGAAACTGCTTGATGCATCACTACAACTCAAAGGTCGCCCTGGTTTGCGGTTCGCAGGCCAGATTACCGGGGTGGAAGGCTATGTGGAGAGCGCTGCCATGGGGCTGATGGCCGGACGCATGGCAGCCGCAGACCAAAATGGCCAGCCCTTGTTCGCACCACCTGCCACAACGGCGCACGGCGCCCTGATCTCGCATATATCCGGCGGTCATCTCAGCGATGCAACCGGCACCATGACCAGCAAGGCTCGGTCGTTTCAACCAATGAATGTCAATTTCGGTTTGTTCCCCGAGGTCGAAGTACCACGTGACGAAAACGGCAAACGCCAACGTGGGAAGGCAAAAAAGCTGGCTCGCCAATTGGCTTACACCAATCGCGCCAAGGATGATTTTGCAACCTGGCTTGCAACCAGCGAAAATCTCGCCGCAGCAGAATGATCGGCACCGGTGTCAAATGGCTTCGCTGCGCACGGCGTTCAGCAACCGCAATTGGCGCATCCATTGCGGCGATGTTACTACCTTTTTTGTCAAGGACGCGCGCGATTTTTCCAGTTTTTTGAGGTAACTGGGCACCAGGGCCACCGGCAGATATGCCTTGACGGCGGCGTCCGGAACCAGATGCCAATGTTCACGGGCCTCCTCGAGACGCTTGTTGGCGTGCCTGCAAAGCTGAAGCAGTACCAATTCAAGCCCCGCGCCCCCCCTGCCCGACAATACATGCGCCGGTGTCAGATCGTGTTTCGCCAGCATGTCAACCGGCAGCATGCATTGTCCGCGCGCGCAGTGCAGCGGCAAGGATCGCATCAATCCGGTCAATCCCATTGCAACCCCGGCAAGTCCGGAAACTTCAGTGCACTCAAGTCCGTCAACCCCCGCCAAAACCAATGCGCTCATCTGCAACAACGCTGACGATGTTTCTCCAAGATAGCCTTCCAATGTATTGAGGTCTGGCATTGGATCATCATACAGGTCAAATCGGCGGGCTTCCAGCATGGCTAGAAAAGAGTGTCGCGGCAAGTCACCTGCTTCGATCGCGCGAGCGAGTGATTGAGCAAGCGGAGAATCTACGGTTTCACCGAGGTAAATCGCGTCTATCACGTCAGTCCACCAAGCAAGTCTGACTTCGCCGGCTGCTGGATCAGTAACCCGTTCACGAATCTGGGCCAGTTCTGAGTTGAACGCAAACAGGCCAGCCAGGGGTCCACGGGACTGTTCCGGCATGAGCAAAAGGCACAAATAGCGGTCGCGGTCGGAGGCTCGCAGATCATCCAGCAACTGTTCCAGCAACTCCGCCGGGAATGTGCTCATCTCTCCCTCCGGTGATGATCAACGGCAATCAGCGCACACGCCACATCGCGACTTTCCTGCAGCAGGATATTGTAGGTTCGCACGGCTGCTCCGGTCGCCATTGGTTCAAGCCCGATACCGGCTTCCACAAAAGCTTTGCGTATGTCGCTGGACGGAAAAACCTGGGTGTCACCAGTTCCAAGCAAGACAAATCCTATGCCGTCGCGATCTTCCAGAATGTGAGCGAAATCAGCCAGTTCCAATTCCTCCGGATTGGTCGGCGACCAGCCAAACACTCCTCCGGGAAGGCACATCAACGAACCCTTGTGTGACAAATCGCGAAACCTGAAACCGCCATTGCCATAGGCGTCAATTGCAACACGCTCAGGCAGGAACGGCACCGCGCTCATCAGGGTTGCGCAATCTCTGCCTGCTGGTTGTCACCGGGACCAGGCGTCGGCGCGCGGTCAACGTAAGCACCAAGCAACGACAAGAGTGGGGAGCCGATGAATATCGATGAATAGGTCCCGACGATTACCCCCCAGATCATGGCAAAGGTAAACCCGCGCAATACCTCGCCGCCAAACACGTAGAGCGCGATCAAAGCCACAAGCGTGGAGATTGAAGTCATCAAAGTGCGCGGCAATGTCTGGTTCAGCGACATGTCCACCATCTCATCGAAATTCATCTTTTTGTACTTGCGCAAATTCTCGCGAAAGCGGTCAAACACGACAACCGTGTCATTTAGCGAATATCCGACAATGGTCAACAGCGCCGCAATTATGGTGAGGTCAAACTGCAGTTGCAGGATTGAAAACAGTCCTATGGTGAGTGCTACGTCGTGCACCAGGGTTGCGACTGTTCCAATGGCAAACTGCCACTCGAACCGCAACCAGATGTAAATCATGATCGCGACAAACGCCAACAGAATAGCCAATATACCATCGCGCGCCAGTTCGCCGGAAACCTTTGGTCCAACAACATCCACTGCGCGATAGTCAACGTTGTCACCCAGCGCCTTTTTGACCGTATTGATGGCGTTTTGCTGGGCTTCTTCGCCACCTGGTTGGGTTTCAATCCGGATTGACACATCATCCGGACGGCCAAATTCCTGTAACTCGGAATTTCCCAGGCCCAATCCGGATATCGTCTTGCGCAGGCCGTCAATATCGGCGGGTCCATCGAGCGTACGTATCTGGATCTGCGTACCGCCCTTGAAGTCGATGCCGTATTTCAGGCCAACCGTGAAGAACAGGACCACAGACAAAAGCACCGCCGCAATCGACACATAAAAGCCCGGCTGGGCAAATCTCATGAACGGGATTTTGGTGTTGTCGGGAACGAAGCGAAGTGGCTTCATGATTTCAATCTCCGAATACTTTTGCGGCCGTTCACAGCGGCACCACTTTCGGCCGGCGCAGTTTGATCCACCCCGAAATGATGAGCTGCGTTACGGTATAGGCGGTAAACACGGTTGCAACGATCCCGATCCCCAGGGTGACCGCAAATCCACGAACCGGTCCGGACCCCATCCCAAACAGGATGACCGCTGCAATCAAGGTGGTGATGTTGGCGTCCAAAATGGTGGCGAGCGCCATGCGAAACCCTGTTTCAATGGCATTCAGGGTAGAACGTCCGTTGGCGACCTCTTCGCGTATTCGCTCAAACACCAGCACGTTTGAATCCACCGCCATGCCCATGGTCAGCACAATGCCGGCAATACCGGGCAAGGTCAGGGTCGCGCCCAGAAATGACAGTGTCCCCAGTATCATGAGCAGGTTGGCCAGCAGCGCCAACACGGCAAACATGCCAAACAGGCCGTATGAGATAACCATGAAGATCAGCACGCCAACCAGACCAATGATTGAAGCGTAGAAACCTGCACGCACAGAGTCTGAACCAAGGCTCGGACCAACCGTTCTTTCCTCAACTATCGTCAGTTTGGCAGGCAGCGCGCCGGAACGCAGAACGATGGAAAGATCATTCGCTTCGGCCGTTGAAAAGTTCCCCGAGATCTGGCCGGAGCCGCCACATATCTGTTCATTGATGCGCGGTGCTGAGATGACCTCGTTATCCAAAACAATGGCAAACGGGCGCCCGACATTGTTCTGGGTCAGGCGGCAAAAGCGTTGTGCACCTGTTGTGTTGAAGCGGAAGTTGACGACCGGTTCGTTGTTGCGCGGATCAAAACCGGTCTGCGCATCGTTGAGATCTTCGCCATCAACCGTTGCCGAGCGGGACGTCTGCACCCAATACAGCAGTCCCGGCGTTTCCTTGTCGACCAACTCCTCGCAACCCAATGGTACTGTGCCGCCAGCCGCCTGCGGCTGGTTATCACAAAGCAATCGGAACTGAAGTTGCGCAGTTTGTCCCAGCAGCGCTTTCAGACGAGCCGGGTCCTGCAATCCCGGTACCTGAACCAGAATCCGGTCAATGCCCTGGCGCTGAATAGTCGGCTCTGTGGTGCCCAGCGCGTTGATCCGTCGGCCAATAATTTCGAGCGATTGTTGCACCGCCCTGCCAACGCGCGACTGCAGACCGCCCTCAGAAAAGGAAAGGCTGATGTTTTGGCCGTTCCTGGCAACATCAAACTCCTGAACCTGCACGCCCTGCCCGAACAGGCCGGTATCAACAGGCTGCGACAACCCCCGCAAAATTGTAAACGCCTGTTCAAACTTGGCCGCATCCGGAATATTGACGCTTGCGCCTTCCGGAGTACGCTTGAGGTTGGAGTAGCGGATTTTCGCGTCGCGCAGCCTGAGGCGAATGTCACCGACAAGCTGCTTCCCGAGCACATCTTTCAGGGATGGTGTGTCCACTTCAAGCAGTACATGGCTGCCGCCTTGCAAGTCCAAACCAAGAGTTACAGGTTGGCTAGGCAAGAATCCCGATATTTTTTCCCGCGCGCTCTCGCTGAGCACATTCGGCATAGCCATCAAACCGGCCAGCAGCACGACACCAACGATTATAACAGCCTTAAGCTTGGAAAAATGCAACATGGCAGCTTGTTAAGTCCCGGGTATAAACGTGTCTTTCTCATTCGCGCCGGCCAGCAATGAGGCTCCGGCAACCTGACGACAATTTTCAATCAACGACCAGTTAATCAGCCTTCGCCGGCTCACCCTTGACGCGGACTTCAGTGATCGCACTCTTGACCATGCGGAATTTCCCACCCTCGCCCGTATCAACAATGATTTCAGCTTCATCAACCACTTTGGTCACCTTGCCGACAATCCCTCCAGCGGTCACAATAGTGTCACCACGGCGCACATTAGATATTAGTTCCTGATGTGCTTTCATTCGTTTTTGCTGCGGACGCAGTATAAGAAACCAGAAGATACCCATGATCAGGACGATCGGGGCAAGCAGTGAAAAAATATCAGCGCCCGGGGCGCCACCGGCTTGTGCGTAAGCGGGTGATATAAACATGGGAAAATCTCCTGAAACCGAATCCGTGAGTTGGTATATAGCCCTGTGCAAGCGCTTTGCAACAGATACTCGTTGTTACCTACCAGCCTTGCAACCGCGCGTGCCAGGCCGTAAAGCCATCTGACCTACAACTTCACCCATGTCAATGCTTGTGTATTCACCCATGTCAAACGACCAAATCCACGAAATTCTGTCTCGCCTCGAGCGCATAGCAACCGCGCTGGAACGCTCTGCCCCTCCCGTTCCGCAAACGGCCGATTACAATGCCGCTGATGCTTTCATCTGGCACGCAAGCACGAGCGCACTTCACCCCGTACCACAGGTGAATCGAGTGGAAATGGTGCTCCTGCATGGAATCGACCGGGTTCGTGACATTCTCGTCGACAACACCATACGTTTTGCCAAAGGTTTCCCCGCCAACAACGCCTTGCTCTGGGGCGCGCGTGGCATGGGCAAAAGTTCGCTGGTCAAAGCGGCACACGCCGCGATCACCGGCAAGCATGGCAATAAACTGAAGCTTATTGAAATTCACCGCGAAGACATTGAAGGTCTGCCGGTCCTGATGGGTCAGTTGCGTGACCAGGTCGACTACCGCTTCATCATTTTTTGTGATGATTTGTCCTTCGACAACCAGGACACGTCGTACAAGTCACTCAAAGCTGCCCTGGATGGAGGGATCGAAGGCCGCCCTGACAACGTACTGTTGTACGCAACCTCGAACCGACGCCACCTTCTGCCCCGAGACATGATTGAAAACGAACGATCAACGGCCATTAACCCGTCAGAAGCCGTCCAGGAAAAAGTTTCGCTTTCGGACAGGTTCGGATTGTGGCTGGGGTTTCACTCCTGTTCCCAGGATGAATACCTGGAAATGATTAGAGGTTACGTAAACCACTTCCAGCTGGACATTACCGAAGAACAGCTTCGAGCAGAGGCCATTGAATGGCAGACCACGCGCGGCAGTCGTTCAGGCCGGGTTGCCTGGCAGTATGTTCAAGACCTGGCGGGACGTCTCGGAAAAGCCCTGGCCTAAAAAGAAACCCGGATCGTGATGATCCGGGTTGTGTTTATTCAAGATGCACTACTGGATCATCCCAGTTGCTTTTCGTTGGCATTCCATTCTTCGGGCGAATTCCCTACCGGTACCATGCCCCAATCCTTGAATGCGCTACGCTCCTTGATCTGTTCCATCCAGCGATCAAGGTTTGGCAGCTTTGGTCGCTTGGCAATATCGAAGGCCGAATAACGCCAGAAATAAACACCCAGCGCAATATCAGCATAATTGAAATGGCGACCGGTGAACCATGGCTTGCGACCAATAGCGCGGTTGGCGATCTTGAAGAGATCCCCTGCCTTCTTCTCTGCGTCTTTTACGGCTGCCGGGTTTTTTTGTTCAGGGGTAGCCCGGACGGTATCGAAGAGAATCGTGAACATCGGTGGGTTCAAAGTGGTTGCGGTCCAGTCGGCCCACTGATCAGCCAGCGCCCACGGCTTTTGCCCGCGCGGACGAATACTGTCTTTGCCGTACTTGCGAGCCAGGTAGCGCAACATGGCATTGGACTCAAACAAGGTGACAGTGCCGTCTTTCATGACCGGCACGAGCCCATTCGGGTTCATCTTAAGGAATGCCCTGTCATCAAGGCCGCCAAACTGGCCGCCAGCTGCATAACGCTCAAACGGCTGACCTGTTTCACCCAGGGCCCAGAGCACCTTCTGCACATTGATGGAAGACCTTCTTCCCCACACTTCAATCATATTTTTTTCCTTCATTGAGAATCAAACATCATCCTGAGACCAGGAGAGCACCTCTCATTGCAGAAAAACTGATAAATTCAAAGCCTAAGCACGTTTTTTCATTGCGGATTATAGGAGAAGAAACTGTCACGGCACTTCGCACCTACGAATACGCCGACATCGTCAGACAATTTCCGGATCCAGCCGACAATTTCAACTGATGAAACATCAACCACGCCTCGTTGGAATTAAAACAGGCCCGGTCTCACGCGAGACCGGGCCTGTTTACTTTTTGGAACCGTCCAGTTTGCGGGGTCCCCGCAGTTCCTAGTAAGATGCCGTCTGGGAGGACAGATACTTCATCGGATCGACTGCCGTTGCTCCCTGGCGCACTTCGAAATGTACCTGTGGGGTCTTAACCGAACCGGTCTTGCCTGCTCTGGCGATGACGTCTCCGCGACGGACTGCATCGCCGCGTTTGACCAGCAGTTCGCTGTTGTGTGCATAGGCGGTTACCCAACCGTTCTGGTGGCGGACAAGAACAAGTTCACCGTAACCCTTGAGTTCGTTTCCGGCATAAGCCACAACCCCGGCTTCGGCAGCTCGTACACCGGTGCCTTCCGGAACGGCAATGTTGATCCCTTCATTGCGGGTATTGTTCGGCTTTGATCCAAATTTCGAGATCACCCGACCTCGTACCGGCCAGCGGAAGCCACTGCCGCTGTCGATCCGCTCGATGCGGGTTTCCTGCTTCATCACCGGTGGAGGCGGAAGCCGGGTTTCCGTGCGATCCAGGTAATCCGGGGTTCTGGAAGCCACTTGCCGCTCGGGCAACCGTGATGGTGCTGCCTCGGCAACGGGAGCGGTATTGCCGGCACCCGGAATCCGGATGCGCTGGCCGATATTGAGACCGCGATTCATGCTCAAACCATTGTAGGCGGCAATTTTGTGAGGACGCATCTCGTATGCACGCCCTAAGGAATAGAGAGTCTCGCCGGGCCGAACGATATGGACACCATTGTTTCCTGAGCTCGACTGCACCTGCGCACGCGGAGCCGGCGCATTGGCAAATGCCACTGTTGGACGTGGAGAAACCGGATTGCTGGTTCCAGGAACTGCCAGGCGCTGACCAACGGCCAGCGTGTAAGGTGCCCGGATATTGTTGACACGGGCCAGTTGACTAACCGTCAATCCGTTGGCACGGGCGATGGAATACATGGTTTGACCGGGCTGCACGGTTACATGGCCGTTCTGGGCGGGGGCATAGCTTGGCGCGGCAGCCTGATTGCGATAGCTGGGCGCAGGTGGCGTGTATCCAGCCGAAGGTGATGGTGCATTCTGCCAAGACGGACGCGCACTGGCGACGCGATCGCCTGTCAATGGTGACGTTTCCACCTTGCCAACCGCGGCAGACTGGGTCTGTTTATTGGAAACAGAGTTGGTAGCTATGCTCGGATAGTCGGCAAAGCGATCAGCTGAAGCCGAACAACCTGCCAGAAGGGCGGTTGTAACCGTCGCTGCAAAAACACGTGAAATCTTGGAAGTTGTCTTACTCATACCCTCACCCCAAACACGAAACACACAAACTGGACTGCGCTCGATAGTGAATGGTTTAGGTTAAGGAGGTGTTTATCAGTTAAGAAACTGCTCCATTTTTTATGGAAAATTAAGATGATCGGCGGAATTCTGCCATTCACATACCCCGGGCGATACCCTCAACCAATGCAACAAACCGCGCCGGCATTAAGCTTTCGCGGATAAAGTCATTCTCGGTTCGGGTAATTCGCAGAATTTCCTGCCTGCCCGGAGACACTTCAACCGGCACGATAATAATACCGCCGATGGCCAATTGCTCTATCAGGGTACGCGGCAATTGAGGCGCGGCGGCTGTTACGATTATCCGCTCGAACGGTGCTTGCTTGGGCCATCCCCTGTTGCCGTCGCCCAACAACGTCGTGATATTGGCCTGGCGCAAAGTGGCAAACCGTTTCTCGGCGGATTTCAGCAATGTCCGGTATCGCTCAATCGAATATACCCGCCGGCACAGCTGCGCCAGTATGGCGGTCTGGTATCCACTGCCAGTTCCAACCTCCAGGACTTTCATACGTTCAGTGACTTTCAGCCTGTCGGTCATGAATGCCACGATAAACGGCTGCGACAGCGTCTGTCCGCATTCGATCGGCAATGCCTGGTCAGCGTAGGCCAGATCCTGAAAAGCCTCCGGCACAAACAGTTCACGTGGAACAGTTTCAATAGCTTCGAGCACTTTCGTATCGCGAATGCCTCGCGCACGCAGCCCCATGATGAGTTCGATTTTCTGCTGGTCAGTCGCCGTCATGTTGCGGTCCTGACCCTAGGTTCCACGGCTCTGCAGTTGCGCAAGTGTATCGAGCTGGGTCAGGTTGCTATGCAGCGGTGTAACCGAAACAAAGCCATTGTACACAGCATGAAGATCCGTGCCGGCTGGTGGTTTTGACTGGTGCCGCTTGAACCCGATCCAGAAATACTCCCTCCCCCGGGCATCTGTCCTTTGATCCAGCATCAACAGGTTTTGGTCACGTTGGCCCTGACGAGTGTATTGAACGCCTTTTACATCACTTGCTTCGCAGTCGGGGAAATTGATGTTCAGCAATACCCCGGGTTCGGCTTTGGTTGGCAAAAGGTCCTTTACAACCTTTGCGCCAAGCGCACGTCCGGTGTCCCACGGCACGCCGCGACCGGTAATACCATAGGACTGACTGAGCGCCATGGATCGAATACCAAGCGCTGTTCCCTCCATGGCCGCAGCGATAGTGCCGGAATAGGTAACGTCGTCCGCAATGTTCTGACCGCGATTGACACCTGACAGGATCAGGTCCGGTGTGTCCGGCAAAATGTGGCGCACTCCCATCAGCACGCTGTCAGCCGGCGTACCTTCCACTGCGTACCGGCGCGGACCCAGCTCACGCATCCGCAAGGGGTGTGAAAGGGAAATTGACCGCCCCGCCCCGGACTGTTCGCGTTCAGGCGCCACCACCCAGACGTCATCGCTTAGCTCGGCTGCGATAGCTTCCAGGACTTCAAGGCCCGGCGCATTGATACCATCATCATTCGCCAGCAGAATGCGGTAGGGCTCGTCGTTTGCTTTGGTCAACATTACGACGGTCCAATGGTGTCAATGCCACCCATATACGGGATCAGTTCATCGGGAATCCTTATTGAACCGTCTTCCCGCTGGTAGTTTTCCATGACGGCAATTAGGGTCCGCCCAACGGCAAGTCCAGAACCATTCAGCGTATGTACAAAACGGGTGCCCTTGCCGGTTTCCTCGCGTACCCGTGCATTCATCCGTCGAGCCTGAAAATCACCGCAAACCGAGCAGCTTGAAATTTCCCGGAAGGCATCCTGCCCCGGCAACCAGACTTCTATGTCGTAGGTCATCTGGGCACCAAACCCCATGTCGCCGGCGCACAACGCCATGACCCGGTAAGGCAATTCAAGGCGTTTCAGTATTTCTTCGGCACACCCGGTCATGCGGTCCAGTTCATCGCGGGAAGTCTCCGGTGCCGTCACAGAGACCATTTCCACCTTCCAAAACTGATGCTGGCGGATCATGCCACGGGTATCCTTTCCAGCAGCACCAGCCTCGGCCCGAAAACACGGTGTCAGCGCTGTCATCCGCAGCGGCAATTCAGCCGGCTCCAGGATGCGTTCGCGCACCATATTGGTCAGCGACACTTCGGACGTCGGGATAAGCCAGCGCTCATCGGTTGTGCGAAACAGGTCATCGGCGAACTTGGGCAACTGACCTGTGCCGAACATCGCATTGTCGCGAACCAATAGTGGCGGGTTCACTTCCTCATACCCGTGCTCGGCCGTCTGGATGTCCAGCATAAACTGGCCAATGGCGCGTTCCAGCCGTGCAAGACCCTGCTTGAGCACGGTAAAACGCGCACCCGACATTCTGGCAGCTGTTTCAAAATCCATAAGGCCGAGGGCCTCACCTATTTCAAAGTGCTGTTTCGCCTCAAAACCAAGCGGTTTGACTTCGCCAACACGCCGCACCTCAACATTATCAGCTTCATCCTTGCCAGATGGCACTTCTTGCAATGGCAGGTTCGGCAAGGTGGACAGGATGGCATTCAGTTCTTCATCAATCCGACGTTCTTCTTCTTCGCCCGACTGAATAATACCTTTCAGTTCACTGACTTCCGCCTTGAGGGCTTCCGCCTTGGCTTGGTCACCAGCGCCCATCGCCTGACCGATTTCCTTGGAGGCGGAATTGCGCCGCGCCTGGGCGTCCTGCAATTCTTGCAAATGCGTCCGCCGCGCCTCGTCAAGTTCAATCAGACGGGCTGCATGCGGTTGCGTACCACGCATCCCAAGGCCTGCATCAAATGCGTCAGGGTTTTCACGAATCCAGCGAATATCGAACATCGTTTGTTATCTGCAAGTAGAGGTGAATCAATTACGCACTATCACAATCAGATGCATCAACCGTCTGTATAGGCGGCATGACCGGCAAGAGCAATATGGGTTCACATGAACCCGATATTGCTGTGAAGCATTATTTTCAAGCAGGTTTGTGATTTCAGGCTCATAGCCAACAGGCAAAGTGGTCCACGACAACGAAAAGCAGGTTGCAAGAGCCCCGTTTACTCAACCACTTTGAGCCGCATCCGGTGTGTATATGCGCCTGGCTGCCGGCCTGAAATTTTCCAGGGAAAATTGCCATGAAGACCTCGGCCAGCAGATTTCCATTTCACGCAGTCTCGGGCGGTAAACTGCGGTGTAAAGCGTACCAAAACCGGCCGCATATGCGGTTGAATACAACGGTGGCTTCAAGAATGCCCCGATAAACCTCTCCTGCGTGTCAACGTGAAGAGTTAACCGCTGCAACAGGTACCTCTCGCGCTCGACAGTTGAGGTAAATCTCGCATGACTGTCCCATTCCACGCCCGATTGATGATTGGTAGCTACAGCAGCGTTAGTAACCAGTGCCGGCCTGTCCGGCGCCATCTGCACCGTCACGTACTTCCGTCTCGCGTCAATGGCAGTAACATTGTAACTCATATGAGTGGGTGTTGCAGCCAATACTCGAGCTGCCTCATCGGCAGTTTCACAAGTTTGCAGGACATAGCGCAAAATCAGTGGCACCCCAAATCCCTCCCCAACCTGGCGTCGCCCG
>CAJICM010000020.1_pt1 | contig 21870 bp, 19 predicted proteins | sample 9199691 | NCBI WGS metagenome assembly CAJICM01 (sample SAMEA7708338, study PRJEB35096) | sediment metagenome | biome: marine neritic benthic zone biome [ENVO:01000025]; feature: sediment [ENVO:00002007]; material: shallow marine sediment [ENVO:03000034] sea grass bed [ENVO_01000059] ...
ATATGTTGCTGGTTTGCGGCACATAGCAAACGCCGTGACGCACCACTTTTTCCGGCGGTGTGTTGGTGATGGCGTTGCCGTCCAGCAGCACCGAACCTCCCGTCAGTTTGAGCAGGCCGAACACAGCCTTCATGGCTGTGGACTTGCCGGCGCCATTGGGGCCGATGATCACGACGATTTCCCCGGCATCGACGTGCAATGAAACACCGTGCAGAATCTGCGTGTCGCCATACCCGCCCACGACGTTGTCAAGTTCAAGAACACGCATCAGGCTGCTTCCTCGCCACCACCGAGGTAAGCGTCCAGCACATCCGGGTTGGAACGGACTTCCTCCATCGTTCCCTGCATGAGGACAGTTCCTTCCGCGAGCACAATTATCGGGTCGCACAGGGCGGCAATCAGGTCCATATCATGCTCTATGACGCAAAATGTGTAGCCGCGTTCTTCGCGCAGTCTGGTAATCATCTCGCGAATCTTCAGGAGCAACGTCGGATTGACGCCGGCACCCGGTTCATCCAGCAGCACAAGCTTGGCGTCGGTCATCATGGTGCGGCCGAGCTCAAGCAGTTTTTTCTGACCGCCCGACAGGTTCCCGGCACGTTCATCGCGCAGATGGGAAATCGACAGGAACTCGAGCGCCTCTTCGGCCATTTGGCGAACCTCCGCTTCGCGCGCCTTCACAGCACCTGGATTAAGCCAGTTGTTGAAGATGTGTTCGCCGGGTTGCGCAGACGGTACAACCATAAGGTTTTCCAGCACCGTCATTTTGGCAAATTCGTGTGGAATCTGGAATGTCCGCACGATACCGAGATGAAACATTTTGTGGGTTGGCAGTCCGGCTATATTCTCGCCCTGAAAAATGATTTTGCCGGCAGTTGGTTCCATTTCGCCGGCGATCATGTTGAAGGTTGTTGTCTTGCCCGCGCCGTTGGGGCCGATCAATCCGGTGATGGATCCTTCTTCAATCTTGAAGCTGCAGTCCCGCACAGCCTGCAGTCCGCCAAAGCTTTTGCTCAGCTTTTCGACACTTAACACGAATCGCCCACCCTGTTATTCCACCTGCGAATTGGCCTTCCGCCAAGCATCGCAGGTGCAATATGATCAGCCCGGGCCGAGAGTTGCAAGCCATCTGACGAACTTTCTTGCAAGATGCCTGCAAAGGCTGGAAGTTAGCCGGCCCCTTTGAACGACGAACGGGACAGACATGACGCAGTCTGAGGAACTTTATCCCAAACCCATAATCGGGTTTCTGGAAATGTTGTGGGGCAAAGGCTGGTTGTCGCCCGGCGGCCCGGACGAACTGGCCAGGCTTCTGGAAGGCGAAGACCTGCGGGACAAGCACGTACTGGATATCGGTTGCGGGGCTGGCGGCATAGATTGTCTGCTGATCAGCGAGTATGGCGCGGCCAGGGTTACCGGCATCGACGTAGAAGCATCGGTGTTGGAGACAGCCCAGGCACGTATTGATGAGGCGGGTATCTCGGACCGGGCAGAATTGATTCAGGTAGAGCCGGGGCCGCTTGATTTTGCGAATGCCACATTTGATGTGGTTTTTTCAAAAGATTCCATCGTGCATATTCCAGGCAAGCACGAGTTGGCCAGAGATGTTTACCGCGTGCTGAAACCCGGCGGTGTTTTCGTGGCATCTGACTGGCTGATTTCCCACGATGGACAGCCTTCGGCAGATATGCAGGCCTACCTGACTTCCGAAGACCTCGATTTTGGTATGGCGTCACCGGGCCTCTATGCGGAAGCCCTCAAACATGCCGGATTTGTTGAAATCGAGTTGACAAACCGCAATGCCTGGTACTGCGAGCAGGCAAAACGCGAACTCGACCTGCTGCAAAACGGGTTGGATGACAAACAGATAGAGCAACTGGGCCGTGATATCGTTGAGCACAACATCCACACCTGGTCATTAATGATCAAGGTGCTGGAAACCGGCGAGCATTGTCCGCATCATGTTCGTGGGCGGAAACCATGACCGTGTCTGAAAAACCGAAATCCAGAAAGGCGACGCGCGATGTGCGCCGCAAACAGCTTATCGAGGCAACCATTGATGTTCTGGCCACCCGCGGATATGCCAGTCTGACCATTAGCGATGTCTCGCGCGGTGCCGGCCTTTCGATGGGAATTGTCAATTTTCATTTCGAGTCTAAAGCGGCCTTGCTGGCCGATACCCTGAAATATCTGGCCATCCAGTATCGCGAGAACTGGACGACGGCTGTCAGAAAGGCAGGCGATGACCCGGCTGCCCGGCTTTATGCCATGACCAGTGCCGACTTTGACGGTGACATTTGTACTTCACGCACATTGCAGGCATGGGTGAGTTTCTGGGCCGAGGCGCAATCGAGGCCGGCCTATGACGAGATGTATGGTGAGGAAGAAGCGGAATACCTGCAAACGCTGGAAACCATGTGTGCCGACCTTTGCAGAGACGGCAATTACAACAGACCGCAGTCAGGCAAGCTTGATGCCCGCGTCATTATCGCCTTGACCGACGGGTTGTGGATCTCGCTCGCTCATACACCGCCTGGCGTTACCCGGGCAGAAGCCCTGAATGCGCTGCACAATTGCCTTGCCGCGTTTTACCCCGCGCATTTTGACGCAAACGGGCCTGTCAATTGACCCTGACCCACATTGGTTTATAAGACGCGGGAATTCGTTCTTTTCATTTTTCGGGCACAGCCCAAACTAATCGGAGATCACCATGGCGGTACGCGTTGCTATCAACGGATTTGGTCGCATTGGGCGCAATATCTTGCGCGCCATTGCAGAGTCGGGACGCAAGGACATTAAAGTCGTTGCGGTCAATGATTTGGGGCCTGTGGAAACCAACGCACACTTGCTGCGTTTCGACAGCGTGCATGGCAAATTCCCGGGCACGGTGAAGGTCAAGGGTGACCAGATCAATTGTGGAACGGGCTGGATCAAGGTAACCGCTGAACGCGATCCGAGCAATCTTCCCTGGAAGGAAATCGGCGTAGATGTGGCCATGGAGTGCACTGGCATCTTCACCTCCCGCGATGCCGCTGCGGCCCACCTGAAGGCGGGTGCCAGGGAAGTATTGATTTCCGCACCCGGCGCCAATGCCGACATGACAGTGGTCTATGGTGTGAACCACGATCAGATCACCGGCAAGCATAAGGTTGTTTCCAACGCATCGTGCACCACCAACTGCCTGGCACCGGTGGCCAAGGTGCTGAACGATGAGTTTGGCATTGAACATGGTTTCATGACCACCATCCATTCCTACACCGGTGATCAGCCTACGCTGGATACCATGCACAAGGATCTCTACCGCGGACGGGCTGCTGCCGTATCCATGATCCCGACTTCAACCGGGGCGGCAAAGGCTGTCGGTCTCGTCTTGCCGGAACTGAACGGCAAGCTTGACGGCGTGGCGATACGCGTTCCTACGCCGAATGTATCGGTTGTTGACCTTAAATGTGTTGTATCGAAACCGGTCACAATTGAACAGGTCAACAAGGCCATGACCAAGGCGTCCAAGGGCGCTTTGAAAGGTATTCTGGCTGTTACCGACCAGCCTAATGTATCGATTGACTTCAATCATGATCCGCACTCGTCAACCATTCATCTGGATCAGACCAAGGTAATGGATGGCACGTTGGTTCGGGTAATGAGCTGGTATGACAATGAATGGGGCTTTTCCAACCGCATGGCAGATACCGCCATCGCTCTGCACAAGGCGAAATAGATCGCCATGGCGCGTCCTATTCTTATTTCACCGTCCATCCTGTCGGCAGATTTTGCCAGACTGGGAGACGAGGTGCGCGCCATTGATGAGCAGGGTTGCGACTGGGTGCATGTCGACGTGATGGATGGGCATTTTGTGCCCAACATCACCATCGGGCCGATGATTGTTGAAGCCATAAGGCCGGTGACCAGCAAGTTGCTCGACGTACACCTGATGATTTCACCGGCGGATCCGTTCATAGAAGCGTTCGCCGAGGCCGGCTCCGATATCATTACGGTTCACGCCGAGGCCGGCCCGCATCTTGATCGCACGCTGCAACTGATCAGGTCGCTGGGGAAAAAAGCCGGAGTGTCCCTTAATCCCTCAACACCTGAGAACGTGATTGAGTATGTGCTCGACAAACTCGATCTCATCCTGGTGATGACCGTTAATCCCGGTTTCGGCGGGCAGGCATTCATTCCTGAAATGGCTGCAAAAATTGCCCGGATCAAGGAAATGGTTGGCGGTCGGGACATTCACATTGAAGTAGACGGAGGCATCAGTGAAAAGACAGCCGGAGTGGTTGCTGCAGCCGGTGCTGACGTGCTTGTGGCGGGTTCAGCTGTCTATCAGGACAATGATCCGTCCAGATATGGCGCCAACATGGATGTCATCCGCGAAGCCGCCATGTCAGCAATATAGGAGGCACGGGCTAAACGGCGACAAGTTGTTCGACTTATGCAGGACCGGTTTGGCAAATTCGACAAAAGGGCCGCCTTGTTGCCAGGGCGGCCCTTCGCCAACCGCAGCAGCCTTAGCTTGAAAATGCCTGCAAAAAAGCCATCGGAACCGGGGGAAGCCCGACAACCACAGGTCACTGCTAGCCATGGCGACTGCGACAGTCGATAATTCGGGTGCAAAGCTAAACGTCCAACAAACTCCCAGAAAGTATTCCGCCAAGAGCAAATGACGACAGGTGTAGGTGTCTAAAACTATATCGCAAGCGATAACATATTGCGAAGAAGTTAACCTGGCTAGAGCTATTCAGGTTTTGATTGAATCAAAACCGCGCTCTATCCCGCTGTTGTCGCACTTCTTTTCACAAAACCGGTATCCACTTTTGTGAGAAATGCTCTAGATTGCCAATTCTAGTCGATTCTTGAGATTGTCAACAACGGGTCGCGAAGCGCAGGCTTGTCTGGCTGCCAACACTGCTTCAGACCTGAGGATCAGGCCGTCATCCAGCACCTTCAACCGGTTGGCCCGCAAGGTTGAACCGGTGGTGGTAATGTCGACAATGATCTCGGCAGAACCGGACGCAGGCGCGCCCTCCGTAGCCCCCAGACTTTCGACAATGCGATATCCGGTAACGCCATTTTCGGCAAAGAACCGCCTTGTCAGTGCAAGGTACTTCGTGGCTACCCGAAGTCTGCGACCATGAGTTTCGTAGAATTCGGCAGCGACCTGGTCGAGGTCGCTCACAAAAGCAACATCCAGCCAGCTTTCAGGTACTGCTATTACAACATCTGCCGGACCAAAACCCAGCCGCAAAACCACTTTTGCCGCGGGTTCTTCCGGCGCTATAGCTTCACGCAGCAAATCCTCACCGGTGACGCCCATGTCAACGGTGCCGTCACGCAATGCCAGGGCGATCTCGGATGCTGACAGAAATGCCACTTCGACACCGCTCAGGCCCTTGACTTCGCCACGATACCCGCGCGCCGATCCGGTGCGTACAATGTCGAATCCGGCGCGGGCAAACATGGTTTCGGCCATCTCTCGCAAACGTCCTTTGGAAGGCAGTGCAAGTGTAAGGTTGCCACTCATGATGTGGCCCCGCTGGTCGGCAGCAACCGGCTTGCATATATGGCACAGCCCACTGCCGGTATCATCGTGTCTGCGCCGATGTCCTTCAGCATTGTATCATAGCGTCCGCCGCCGGCGATGGTTTCACTGGCGCCATCTGCCAGTGGCCGGTCAATCTGAAACACGAACCCCGTATAATATTCCAGACTGCGGCCAAATACAGCGGCAAACTCCATATCATCGGTGGCCAGTCCGGCGTTTCTGATTTCCTCGCACCGGGCCTCAAACAACTCGATTGATGCGGCAAACTCGCTGCCGGTTCTTGCGCCCAGTTGCTTCAGTTTTTCAATTGCCTGCAATGGCGAAGTGCGGATCGACAGGTAGTCGTCAATCAAGCTGGCACAATCTTCGGGCAATGCCGCCTCACTGCGGTCCAAGAGCTTTTCGGACAGTCTGCCGGCGACCTGTTCGATGCTGCGGCCGGCAATCATTTCCAGACCGTTGCTTTCAAGCCGCCGCTCCACAAACGAAACCGCATCCAGTTCGCTGTCTGCCAACTCATCGAGCAGGTCGGAGATCGACGTCCGCGATTTCGGAGTCTTGCCGGTCAACTGGTTCAGCAGATCGCGAAACGCCCGAGGCCGCCAGAACTGCCGCTTCAGCCGGGTACGCCATCGCTCCGGCATATCAATTGACGCCAGCAATGCGGTGAATAACCCGAGGTCCCCAAGCTGGATATTGTAACCGGAAACGTCTGCTGCCTTCAGGGCTGACAGTGTCAGTGCAAGCGCTTCCGCATCATCCCCGGCAATGTCTGTGCTGCCGAAGAGTTCCAGGCCGACCTGGTCAAATTCTCGCAGCGACGTCTTGTTGGCATCCTTTGAATGCCGGAAAGCCTTGCCGGCATAGCAATATCTTGCCGCCATAGCCGGGTCGCCGTCTCGTTCAAGATGGTAGCGACAAGCCGGTACTGTAAGGTCAGGCCGCAGGCACAACTGTGCACCTGCAGGGTCAGTAAACACATAGGTGCGCGAGCGAATGTGTTCGCCGGAGCGCTCCAGAAACACATCTGCCGGTTGAATGATGTCAGGCTCGATAAACTCGGCACCGGCGGCTTCGAAAACTTTTGTCATGCAGGTGTTGAGCGCATCGATTGCGCGCCGTTCAGCTGAGGATTTACCGGTCATTGGCCTGCTCAACTCTCGTAGCGCGCGAGGATGCTGCGGACCTCTGCGACAAGGTCGGTTTCTGGCACCGAAACCTGCGCCGGTTGTTGTTCAACCCATTCTTCGCGGCTTGCAATGGCCTTGGCGGCTTCTGCTCCAGCGATCAGGTCTTTCAACTGCACCTGTCCGGCAGCGCGCTCGTCGCCGCCCTGGATCACCGCCACTGCTGATCCGCGCCGGTCGGCATACTGCAGTTGCTTGCCGAATTGCTTGGGGTTTCCCTGATAAAGTTCTGCCCGAATGCCGGCATCGCGAAGTGTCTGTACCAACTTCTGGTATCGCCCGAGACTTTCGGCATCGCGATCCATTACACACACTACAACCGGTGCCTGAAGCTTTCTGGTTTCCAGTTTGCCGAGGTTTTTCAGGGCAGTCATCAGGCGCGAAACGCCGATTGAAAATCCGGTTGCAGGCACTGATTGGCCAGTGAAGCGCTGCACCAGCCCGTCATAACGCCCACCGCCTGCGACCGAGCCGAACTGAACTGTTTCTCCCTTTTCATTGGTCACATCAAAGGTCAGTTCGCACTCGTAGACCGGGCCGGTATAGTACTCCAGGCCGCGCACGACGGATGGATCGATTTTGATGCGGGACTCGTCATAACCGGCAGATCGCACCAGGGTTTCAATCAGCTCAAGCTCGACGACGCCGTCATTGCCGTCAACGGCAGCACCGGAGATATAATCCAGCACTTTGCCGGCCTTCACCTCATCCAGCCCGGCACCCTTGGTGAAATCTCCGGAGCCTTCCTTGCCGCCTTCCCAGCGACCGGCGCCGAGCAAAAGCTTCACGCCCTGTGTGCCGAATTTGTCCAGTTTGTCGATGGCGCGCAGGACCGACAGTCTTGTACCGGCGTGGTCCTCGCCGCCAATGCCGATAGACTGCATGACGCCGTCAAGCACCTTGCGGTTGTTGACGCGAATTACATAGTCGCCGCGCGGAATGCCCAGCGCTTCCATTGTGTCCGCCATCATCATGCACATTTCAGCGTCGGCACTGACCGACGGGGCGCCGACCGTGTCGGCATCAAACTGCAGGAACTGGCGAAACCTGCCGGGTCCCGGTTTTTCATTGCGGAACACATAACCCGCCCGGTAGGTGCGGTAAGGCAACTGAATGTCGTTGATGTTCTGCGCGACATGCCTGGCCAGCGGTGCCGTCAGGTCGTAGCGCAGGCTCATCCACTGCTCATCATCATCTGTGAGGGAAAACACACCTGCATTGGGTCGGTCACTGTCTGGCAGATACTTCCCCAGGGCGTCGGTGTATTCGAACATCGGCGTTTCTACCGGATCAAAGCCGTACAATTCGAAAACGGCCTTGATTCCGGCAACCATTTCCTCAACGGCGCGAATATCATCGGCGGACCGGTCTACAAAGCCGCGGGGCTGCCGGGCCTTTGGCCGGTTGGATTTCTTGTTTTTCGACATGGGTGGTTGCGAAGGTTCTGGGCTGCTCGATGAACATGAGACCTGCCTTCTAGATCATCGCCGGCATACCTTCAAGGCAGTTGAACCAGTGAATTTACCCCAGGTGTGTCTTGGCAAGGACACAAGGTTAAGGCAAACTGGGAAAGTTATGAGCGATTTGATGCAGGATGAAGTCATTCTTGAAGCCAACAACGCGTTCTATACGGCTTTTCGCCAGCGCGACTATCTGGCCATGGAAGAACTCTGGGCACATCGGACATCGGTGTGCTGTTACCATCCCGGCTGGCCGGGGATAACGGGTCGCGATGAGGTACTGGACAGCTGGTACTCGATCCTTGTTCTGGGCGATACACCGGATATCAAGGTGAGCGATACAAGTATTATCCGCAACGGCAACACAGCGCTAGTATTTTGTACCGAGCATCTCGGGCAGGTATCGCTGATTGCCACCAATACTTTTGTTGTCGAAGCCGGTACCTGGCGCCTCGTGCATCATCAGGCGGCGCATTTGCCGATGTAGGGTCCAGATTCCAGTTTTGCGCCATTCCGGCACGTCCGCAAACCGGCGTGGAGTAGAACTGAGGGAGACAGTAGATGAGCGATCCACATCCATACAACGCCGCGCTGGATCTGGTGGACCGGCATCTGGATGCTGGCCGTGACGCCAAGCCGGCCTTTATTGATGACACGCGCCAGATCACCTATGGCGAACTGGCCACGGCAACGCGCAAGGTGGCCAATGTGCTGGCCAAACTTGACGTGCAGCGGGAAACCCGCATCGCTGTGCTCATGCATGACACGGTCGACTGGCCTTGTGTTTTCCTCGGTGCAATCCGCGCCGGCATCGTACCGGTGGCCCTCAATACCCTCCTGACCACCGACCAGTACAGGTACATGTTGTCTGACAGCCGGTCCCGGATGCTTTTCGTTTCCCAGCCGCTGTTGCAGGTGGTCGAACCCATCCTGGCAGAATTGCCGTTCCTGCAGCATGTGGTCGTGGTTGGCGGTGAAGCGGGAAAGTATATGTCCTTCGATACCCTGATGGCGGCAGCAAGTGATGATCATGAAGCTGCCGATACCTTATCTGACGAAGTGGCATTCTGGTTGTATTCGTCCGGTTCAACCGGGCAACCCAAGGGTGTCATGCACGTCCAGTCCAGCCTGATAGATACAGCAAAAACCTTTGGTGCCGGAACGCTTGGCATTGCAGAAGACGATGTGTGTTTTTCCGCCGCCAAGTTCTTTTTTGCATACGGGCTCGGGAACTCCCTGACGTTCCCCTTATCCGTCGGGGCAACAACAATCCTGCTGCCGGGACGGCCGACACCACAGGCCGTACAGGAAAAGCTGCATGCCCACAACGCGACTATATTCTTTGGTGTGCCGACGCTCTACGCCGCCATGCTGGCGGACAAGACCTGCACACCCGAGACAGGATCTGACCGGCTGGCAAAATGCATCTCCGCCGGTGAGGCCTTGCCTGCCGAGGTATCGGCGGGATGGCAACAGCGGTTCGGCGTCGAGATATGGGACGGTATCGGTTCAACCGAAATGCTGCACATTTTCCTGTCCAATGGTCCCGATGCGCAAAAGCGCGGCACTACGGGCAAGGCTGTTCCGGGCTATGAATTGCGTCTGCTTGGCGAGGCGGGCGAAGAGCTTGGCGCAGGTGAAATAGGTGAACTGCTGGTTAGCGGAGCCTCCTGCTGTAACGGCTACTGGAACAAGCGCGAAAAGACCCGTTTGACCTTCGAAGGCATGTGGGCTCGCACCGGCGACAAGTATGTCCGCGACGAGGACGGCTTCTACCAGTATTGCGGCCGCACGGATGACATGTTCAAGGTATCGGGCATCTGGGTCTCACCGTTTGAGGTGGAGTCTGCACTGGTCAGCCATACAGCAGTGCTTGAGGCAGCCGTGGTGGCTCACGAAGACGATGAAGGATTGGTCAAGCCCAAGGCCTTTGTTGTGCTGAAAGAGGGCCATGCGGGCGATGGCCTGTTCGATGAACTGAAGGATCACGTCAAGGCGGAAGCCGGTCCCTGGAAATATCCCCGCTGGATCGAGTTCCTGCCGGATCTGCCGAAGACCGCAACCGGCAAGATCCAGCGCTTCAAGTTGCGTGCATGATCGCGCCGGACGGCTATCTGGAGGTTGCAGGCGACAGGCTTGAAGCCCGTTTCATTGAAGGAGCTGCCGACAAACCGGTCCTGATTCTGCTGCACGAAGGGCTTGGCAGTGTCAGCCTGTGGCGGGATTTTCCCGACCTTCTGGCGACCGCAACCGGGTGCCCGATACTGGTCTATTCCCGCGCCGGATACGGTACCTCTTCGCCGATATCCTTACCGCGCCCGCTGACCTACATGCACGACGAGGCAAGTGACGTGCTGCCACACATTGTCTCGCAACTGGGAGGCCGCGATCATGTGCTGGTCGGGCATTCGGATGGTGCATCCATTGCGGCCGTCTATGCCGGTAGCAAGCCGCTGGCGGGTCTGCAGGCGCTGGTCCTGCTGGCGCCACATGTCGTGGTTGAGGACATCTCCATCGAGGGCATCAGGGCTGCCCGCCGGGCCTGGGACACAACCAGCCTTCGGGAAAGGTTAAAACGCCATCACGGGGCCAATGTGGACAACGCCTTTTTAGGGTGGAACGACAGCTGGCTGCATCCTGATTTCCGCAAATGGGACATTACCGGCTTCCTGCCGTTAATCACTGTTCCGGTTTTGGCTGTACAGGGTCGCGATGATGATTATGGAACACTGGCGCAGCTTGACATGATCGAGCGTGCATGCGGCGGTTCGGTTGAAAAGCTGATACTCGATGAGTGTGGTCACGCGCCACAAAAGGACCAAACAGTCGCCGTACTGGACGCCATTTGCAGTTTCGTGACGGAGCTTTGATGATGATACTTGTTAACAGGCGGGAGCTGATTGGCGGTTTGACGACCTGCGCGCTGGTGCTGCCGGCACACGCTGCCGGTGGTTATCGCGGCTATGCGGAAGCCATGCTGGCGTCGCCGCCGCGCGGGGCAAAAATTCGTCCGGACCTTGAGGCCTACCTCGATCTGCTGGCCGCGGAAGCGCGTTATCGCGCCCGGCGCAAACCAGTCACGGCATCCGACCTGTTGCGCGACATGGCCCGCGCCCAGGCACTTGAAATGGTCAAGGGTAATTTCGTCGGTCACCGGTCGGCAAGCGGCCATAGTTTTCGCAAGCGTTTCGAGGCGTTTGCGGACCCGGACCAGCGTGGTAATTTTGGCGAGAATGCTGCCCGTGACCGGCAGCGGGGCAAGGTGGACAAAAAGAAGGCCAGGCGGCTGTTCACACAGTGGCTTGACTCTGCCGGCCACAAACGCAACCTGATGAACCGGTGGTATGCCTATGTATCAACCGGAGCGGCACAGGTGAACCATCACCTGTATGCGGTGCAGATCTTCTGGGAGCGATAGCCCTGACGGATGGCGAACAAGTCCTGCAACAACAACGCGATCAGGCGTTGGCACATTATCGTGCAGGCCGTTTCGTTGAGGCGATCAAGACGCAAATGGCTCTGGTTAACCGGATCGGGGCAAAAAGCGCAGAAAGTGCTGAAGACCAGGTCAGGCTGGCCGCTTTCCTGTTTTCCCACGGTGATCTGCCGTCTGCCGCCAACGTCTTTGCAAACGCCATCAGGTTCCGCCCCGAAGATGCCGAAGCGCTGGCAAACTACGGTGTGGTACTTTCCAGACTGGGAAAATTCAAGCAGGCGCATGAGTTTCTGTCGCGAGCGCAGAAGATTGCGCCATCAGTACCGAACACCCATGATGCACTGGCATCCGTATCGTATCGCCTGAAGCGGCTTGATGCTGCGCGTCGGCACGGTGAGTTCTCGTTGAAACTGAAAGACGAAATCGCTGCAAGAACCGGCGCTGCACATCCGATACCTGATCAATGCCTTGAGTTTTCAACAGCCGATCCGTCATTGAACATCATCGCGTTTTCCCTGTGGGGAGACGATGCTAAATACCTCGATGGTGCGCAGGAAAATGCCCGTCTGGGCCCCCGCATCTATCCTGGCTGGACGTGTCGGTTTTACTGCGATGACACGGTTCCACAAAAGGTGCGGGAACAGTTGATTGCTGCAGATGCCGAAGTCGTCATGATGAAGCGCGTCAATCCGTTCGACGGGTTGTTCTGGCGCTTTGTGCCCATCAATGACGGCCGCACCCGGCACTTTCTGATCCGTGATGCCGACAGCATCATCAATCTGCGTGAGCAGGCGGCGGTGACCGAGTGGCTTCAATCCGGCAAGGCGTTTCATATCATGCGCGACTGGTGGACCCACACTGAGGTAATACTGGCCGGCATGTGGGGCGGTGTCGGTGGTGTGCTGCCACCACTGCAAACCCTGTTGAAGGGGTTCAAGCCAACCAGTCTGGCCAACTGGCATCTCGACCAGTGGTTTCTGCGGTCGCAAGCTTGGCCGACGGTTCGGCAAAGCTGCCTGATCCACGACAGCAGGTTCAAGGCTTTCGGATCAAAGGACTTTCCTGCCGGCAGTGATCTGCCGGAAGGCCACCACGTCGGCCAGAACGCTTCGGTGCACAAGCCGACAGGGTGAAATCCGGATCTTCCTCCACAACGGCTTCAAGCGCCTCTTTCATGTGAGGAGGTCCTTCGGGCAGCTTGTCAAATGCTCACACCTGAAGGTGGCGAGCCCCGGAAGACGAGGTTGGAATCGGGTTGTCCTATCGATCCTTCAGCAAACCCGGTCACCCCCTCGGCATCAGGTCGTACGGGCCCTTCCATCCAGGTTGAGATGAAATGCGATCGCGCCATTTCAGTATGTTGGGGTAGTCGTTGAGGTCAACGCCAAGTTCACCGTCGTAGAACATGTACCCGGCAAGCGAAAGATCGGCGATGGTCAGCCGGTCAACAGCGACAAAGTCGTGGTCGTCCAGATGCTTGTCCAAGATCTGCATGGCTGCTTCAGCCCGTCCCCGCAGGAATTCGGTAACCGGTGTTTCTCCGGATTTCACAAAAGTGATCATGAAGCGCAGCGTGGCGTTGTAGCTGGTAAACTTGTGATTGTCGAAATACATCCAGCGCAGGATTTCATAGCGCTCGTCGTCATTGTTCCAGCTAAATCTGCCGAAATGCTCAGCGAGATATTCAAGCATCACACCGGTTTGTGTCAGCTTGCGCCCTCCGTGTAGCAGTACCGGCACTTCGCCCATCTCATTGACTTCAGAGCGGTACTCGTCCGATCGCGTCTCGCCATTGAAGAAGTCCACAAACCGGGTTTCCCAGTCAGCGCCATTAAGCTCCAGCATCAGTGCTGCCTTGTAGGCGTTGCCGGACTCTCCAAAACAGTACAATTGAAATTCTGCCATCCGGCTTCTCCCGTTCACCAAGGTTCAGGCACTTTGATAACGCGCGATGGCCGCGTGCTCCAGTGCCGCCGTCTGTAATTTTGTCAGGTCCAGTGCATCGCGCAGCATGGCCAGGAAACGGATCTCCTCCCGGGCAATGTTGCGGTCCGCAATCGCCACCTCAACGGCCAGCGCGTAGGCGGTTTCGCGCAACACCCGAGGCAAACCTGCCTTTATCAGGGCAAGCGCGGTCTGCAGGCCGGTTTCCTCCTGCAGGATTTCGCCGCACTCCTGAGCCACATGGGTCAGGCGTTCGGGATCAAATCCGGAAAATGCCGGCAGGGTCTGTACCAGCCTGCCGATACGGGCCAGTTCCGCATTGCCGATCTTTGCATCTACGGCAATCATCGTCACCATGACGTAAATGAGCGCCTGATGATGGTTGATGGTTTTGGCTGCTTTCTTGTTCATGTCCGGGATGCTCCAAATTCCTTTACGATTTCAATGGCGTCTACAAGGCCGACACGCTCGATAGGCAGATCGGGTGGAAAAGCTGTCGAGAACCGGCTTGCCATACGCGAATCCAGCATCACAAAACAACCCCTGTCGGTTGTCTGCCGGATCAGGCGCCCGAAAGCTTGCCGCAATCGCAGCCGCACTTGCATGTCCTGCCAGGCGCTTCCGCCAAATGCGCCACGCCGGGCCCGTTCCAGTATGGTAGGCTGGCCCCATGGTACCCGGTCCATCACGATCAGCCTGAGCGATTCTCCCGGTACATCGATGCCGTCGCGCACCGCATCTGTACCCATAAGACAGGCATTTTGTTCAGCCCGAAACATGTCAACCAGTGTGCCGGTGTCGATAGGATCGGCATGTTGCGCATACAATGGCAGGCCGGATTCCGCCATCGGCTGAACCAGACGCCGGTGCACTGCACGCAAACGGGAAATCGCCGTAAACAGTCCCAGCGCACCGCCTTTGGCCGCTGTGAACAATTCCCGGTACGCCGCAGCCAGGTGATCCATGTTCTCCCGGCCAACATCATTCACTACAATCAGGCGGGCGTTCTTGAGATAGTCGAACGGCGATTCCCAACTGTGCCGGATCACCGGATATGGCAGATGAACCGATCCGGTGCGCATTTCCGCATTGCGCCAGTCATCCGGCATTTCAGGCGGTCGATCGCGCAGCGTGGCGGAAGTGATTATGATGCCGTCTGCCGGTTGCAGAACCGCACGTGCCAGGGGCACGGTCGGATCAATCCAGTGCGAATGCAGGCCGGTGTCTATCTCGCGCTGCCAGGCTTGTTCTATGGCAAACCATTCGCAGAATTCCGGCCGGGGCTCATCCACCAGCCGGCTCAGCATTTCAATGAACCCGCCCAGCATCAGTTCCGACCGCCGGGTAAGTGACCGGGCCAGCGCCTCAATGCGCGCCCGCTCGGTGCTGGCCAGTTCGGCCGCCTCGTCGTCCAGTCGCTTCATCAATCGTCTCGCCAGCGCGGACATTGGTCGTTTGAGATCGATCATGGCAGCAGCAAGTGTTCCCGCTGCTGCCTGCAGTCCGTCTATGAAGGGCCGGCAGTCTGTTTCCAGCGATCCGGTCTGCCGGCTGTCTGCGCGCGCTGTTACCTGCTGCCGCACCAGACACAGAAAGGCTTCTGTCTCACCGTCCGGCTGTCCGGCCTGAATACGCCGCATCCAGCCTGGGCCCGGCAGACACAGTGCACCGGACAATACATCTGCAAGCAGTGTCTCGGCCTCATCATCGTCGCCTGCCAGGTCGCCGAGCCGGTCAACCAGCCCGCGGCCTCTGCGACGTTGTGATTCCGGCCCCCTGATCCAGCGCCTGAGTTCGGTTGTTTCCAGTCCGGTCAGGTGACCTGAAAACGCGCTGTCGGCGGCATCAAACAAGTGATGGCCTTCATCGAACACCAGCCGCTTCAGTCCACCGGCGCGTTCCTGGTCTTCGTCTGCCTGTGCCTCTCCAATGGCATGATCAACCGCAATCTGGTGCAAAACCAGTGCATGGTTGGCAATCACCAGGTCCGCCTTGCGGCCAGCGCGAACCGCCTTTTCAATGAAACACCTGCGATAGTGCGGGCAGGCGGAATAGATGCATTCACCCCTGCGGTCGGTGAGCCCCAGGCCCATCGGGCTCATGGCCCGTTCACCGGTATTGGCGTCATAGAACAGACCCATCAGCCAGGCAGGAAAATCGCCGCCGACCATGTCGCCGTCCCTGGAGTGGCGAACCCAGCGTGCAATCAGACCGGCCATCAGTGCCGAGCGTGGGTTGGACGCGGTCATACGCGCAAACACTTCCTGCATGTTGAGCAGGCAGACATAGTTTTCGCGACCCTTTCTTACGACCACCTTGTGACGGCGCTCTGCCGGGTCCGGCACCAGCCGCGCAGTCTCCTGTTCCAGTTGGCGTTGCAGGTTTTTCGTGTAGGTGGATATCCACACCGCCTGCTTGTTGCGCGACGCCCACAGATAGGAAGGTGCCAGGTATCCAAGTGTCTTGCCCAGGCCTGTACCTGCTTCTGCCAGAACAATGGCGTTGCTGGCCGGTGTTTCACGCGGCGCAAAAGCCGCCGTAGCGGCACCTGCATATTCGACTTGCTGCGGACGTGCCTCCGATGACCCGCCAAGTATCCCGGCCAGAAACGACTGGGCTTCTTCAACCGTGACCGGTTCATGTGCACCTGGCGGGCGTGGGCCGTCGTCTTCCCATTCATCTATCCGGTCCCAGACATTCAACCCGGTGGCAAATACCGAAGCGGCATCTCCTGGGGTAATTCCGCCGAGGCGTTCAATGACCAGTCCGGCCCACGGCCATTTACCCCGGTCGAGAAACTGCGCCACCTGGAATGTCTCACGGGGGTTCGGATATGCCTTGTGTCCGACCCTGTCGAGCAGGGCCCGGGCGAGGTTTAAAATGAGGTCGCCATCTGGCAGACCGGTCTCAAGTCCAAGTGCTGCTGACAATCCGCGCGGCGTCGGCACGGCCATCACCGCCGGTGCCACGAAAGCAAACAGCTCACAGACATCAAGGTGAGATTGTTCTCGTGCCGAGCGCACAGCGGCTTGCGGCACCTGTGCAGCCAGCGCCAGTCTGTTGACCAGATATCCGGCATGGCACACTATATGAGCGCTGTCGCCAAGCGCTTTCAGGGCTGCCGTCGGTTCAACGGATTCCGGCTTGCCGCCAGCCGTGATCAGCAGTGCGGATACACCATCCAGAACCATTACCGGCGGCAATTGCTGGGTGCCATCAAGCTGAGCTGTGGCGTGTTGATCCTGCCTGTCTTTCATGAAATATCGATTCGGCTCTTTATGTTCGCTGCGCAATCTGGCACAGCTTTTCGTCGAACATTACCTTTTTCAAGAAATGAATGCTGAATTGTCCATGTCCAGTTCTTCAAACCCGTCCGTCGACCCAGCTTTGCGCGCTGCCGCACTCGAAAGCAAAGCCTGGCCCTTTGAAGAAGCCCGCAAACTGCTCAAGCGAATCGAGAAACGCCAGAACCGGCATGACTATATCCTGTTTGAGACTGGATATGGTCCATCCGGGCTGCCTCATATAGGCACATTCGGAGAAGTTGCCCGCACCACCATGATCAGGCGGGCATTTGAACTCATCTGCGATATGCCGACAAAGCTGCTGTGTTTTTCTGATGACATGGATGGCATGCGCAAGGTGCCGGACAACGTGCCGAACCGGGAATTGCTGCGGGAAAACCTGCACCGCCCGCTGACCGTGGTGCCGGATCCTTTTGAGGAGTATGAAAGCTTCGGTCATCACAACAATGCCATGCTGAGACGTTTCCTGGACACGTTCGGGTTTGATTATGAATTCGCCAGCGCGACCGAGTACTACAAGTCGGGTCGATTTGACGACATCCTGTTGCGCGCCTGTGAGCGTTATCAGAAGATCATGGATATCATGCTGCCGACCCTGCGCGAGGAGCGCCGCGCCACATATTCCTGTTTCCTGCCCATCTCACCGACATCAGGCCGTGTGCTCTATGTGCCCATGAAGGACGTCAACGGACCGGACGGGACTATCACATTTGCAGATGAGGACGGCACAGATGTGACGCTACCGGTCACCGGTGGCAATGTGAAGCTGCAATGGAAGCCGGACTTTGGCGCCAGGTGGGCTGCACTTGGTGTCGACTTTGAAATGTATGGCAAGGATCACCAGACCAACACACCCATCTACGACAGCATCTGCAGGGTGCTGGGCGGTCATGCCCCGGAGCACTATGTCTATGAGCTGTTTCTCGATCAGAACGGGGAAAAGATATCCAAGTCAAAGGGCAATGGACTGACCATAGACGAATGGCTGACCTATGCGCCGACGGAAAGTCTGGCCTTGTTCATGTTCCAGAAACCCCGTACCGCAAAGCGACTGTATTTTGATGTCATCCCTCGTGCAGTTGATGAGTACTTCCAGTTTCTGAATGCCTTTCAGCGCCAGGAGTTGAAGGATAGGCTGTCAAATCCTGTATGGCATATCCATGCGGGAAACCCGCCCGAAGCCGACATGCCCGTCAGCTTTGCGCTGCTGCTCAATCTGGCGGCTGTTGCCAATGCTGAAACCAGGGACGGACTTTGGGCATTCATTCAGCGATATTCGCCTGAAACCACGCCGCAGACGCACCCGCATCTGGATCAGCTTGCCGGATTTGCATTGCGGTATTTCGAGGACTTTGTCCGCCCGGCAAAACAGTATCGCGAGGCAACCGAGGAAGAAGCAGTCGCGCTGCGCGACTTGTCGGATACCCTGGCACAATTGCCGGCGGGCGCCACGTCGCAGGACATCCAGTCGGCGGTATACGATGTGGGTCGTCGCGAGCCATATACCAAGCAGAACAAGGATGGATCGCTCGGAGTGTCGCTGGCCTGGTTCAATACCCTTTATGAGATTCTGCTGGGTGAGAAGCAGGGTCCGAGATTTGGATCATTCGTCGCATTGTATGGCATTGATGAAACCCGCGCCCTGATTGATCGGGCGCTGGCCGGTGATCTGGTCAAGGCAGTTGCATGAATTTGGCAACACGTGGATTCGAACTGAATGAGTTCAAGACCCGCATGTTGCGGGCGCAATCGGAAATGACGGCCCGAAACCTGGACGCCGTCGTAATTACCGCGCCGCAAAACTGGCGGTATTTTGCCGGTTTCGTTACTCAATTCTGGGAAAGCCCGACGCGACCATGGTTTTTGATCCTGCCCCGCAATGGTGAACCTGTCGCGGTCATACCGACCATTGGCGAACCCGGCGTGGCCAATACCTGGGTCAACGATGTTCGCACCTGGCCCGCTCCGCAACCGGATGATGATGGCGTGTCGCTGATGGCGCAGGTGCTCACCGACTGCCCGCGCACATACGGTCGGATCGGTTGGGAAATGGGTCGCGAGAGTGTTGTTCGCATGCCGATCGCTGACTTTGACCGCATTCGCTCCGCCTGCCCGGGGCTTGAGTTTGCCGACGCTTCTCCCCTGATCTGGCGGCTGCGAATGGTCAAGTCGCCGGCCGAGATTTTGAAGATCGAACAAGCCTGCCGAATTGGCAGTGACGCTTATGCCGAACTGCCGAGGCTGATTTCAGCCGGCATGAACGAGCATGACATCGCCCGGATTTTCAGGGTTGAACTGACCAGGCAGGGGGCGGACGCCATTCCATTCATGGTGGTAACAGCCGGTGCCGGTGGATATGATCAGATCATCGTTGGGCCCAATGACCGCGATCTTGCCTCTGGTGATGTATTGTTCATAGATCTGGGCGCCACTTTTGACGGGTATTTCTGTGATTTTGACCGCAATTTTACCTGTGGCAGGATCGATGATGAAACCAGGCGTACGCAGGACATCGTCTGGCGTGCCACTGAGGCAGGGATTGCCGCAGCCCGTCCTGGCGCTTCTCCGTCAGATCTTGCGGCGGCCATGGTGTCGGTAATGTCTGACGCTGGCGCTACGGGAGGCAATGTCGGGCGTCTCGGTCACGGCCTTGGCCTTCAATTGACTGAACCTCCTTCCAATACGGCGGGCGATGAAACTGTCCTGGAGCCGGGAATGGTGATGACCATCGAACCCGGCATGGATTATGGCGATGGCAAAATGCTGGTGCACGAGGAAAACGTGGTCATTACTGAAGATGGTTGCCGCCTGCTCACCACCCGCGCGCCGCGTGAAATGTGGTCTACAAGGTAACGCAATTGTCCTGTACTTGCGTGCCTCGCTCAGTCCACCACATGACAATCAGCGACAAAGCTCCCAGAATTGCAAAGCCGGCAATCAACGGGACAACCGTATTGTCAAAAAGGTATCCGATTGCCCAGCCCAGCGGCAACGAGATAAAGGTTGAAACCGAGCCGACGAAGGCAGCCCCCAGTCCGGCCATGTGTCCCAGCGGCTCCATTGCCAGCGCATTGAAATTGCCGAACAATATACCAACCGCAAAAAATGCCACCAGCAACCATACCATGAAAGACCACAATGGCGGCACTCCGTTGAAAACCCAGACGGCCAGCAGATAACCGGCGGAGAACACGGTCACGGCAAACAGTGCCCGCCACGTCATGAAGCGCATTCCGAGCCGCATGACGACAGAGGAGTTGAAGATGCTTGCAGCGCCGATGGCCAGAGCGGCTACGCCGAAGTAAAGCGCAAACAGTTTGCCGGTGCCGTAGACGGTCTGGAAAACCTGCTGCGCGGAACTGAGGTAGCCGAGAAATGCGCCAAAAATGATGCCTGATGCAACCGTGTAGCCCAGTGCAGCCCGGAGACTGCATGCCTCCTTGATGCCGTCGATTATGTTGCCGGGAGAAAATTTTCGCCGCTGCGCAACTGCCAGCGTTTCCGGTTGACGGACGGCAAACCAGATCGTCGCCGTGATTGCCATCACCAGCAACAGTCCGAATATCGCCCGCCAGTCGGCGACCAGCAAAACCCCTTCACCAATGGATGGCGCAATAGCCGGAACCAGAATGAAGATGGCCATCACGATGGACATGATGCGCGCCATGGCACGTCCCTCATAACCGTCGCGCACCAGCGCCAGACTGACAATCCGGGGGGCTGCAGCGCCCAGCCCCTGCAGTATTCTACCCGCCAGCATGATCTCGAAGTTGGTTGCGATCATGGACATCACACAGCCTGCAATGAACACGCCGTAACCAGCGTAGATGACCGGCTTGCGGCCAAAACTGTCGGATAACGGTCCGGCTATGATCTGCCCGGCAGCAAAGCCCAGAAACATGCCGGAGACGATCAACTGCGTGTCGTTTGCATCGGCCACACCGAGATCTGTGCCGATCTGGGCGAGGGCGGGCAACATGGCATCTATCGATAAGGCCAGAATTGAGATCATCATCGCGAGCAGGATGACGAATTCAGGCATGCTGAGTGGTTTTGTCGGGACATTCATCAATGCCGGATAGGACATTGTGCAGCCGAACTCAATTGCAATTGTACCGCGTTGGGCGCATGACTGCTATGGCGTGTTCGCTGCAAGGTTTGTTGAACTGTCCCAAATGCGATACCAGAACTGCCACAAGCGTGATGTAGGTCGCCTGACCGGAAAGAGTTCATTTGCCGGCTGCAGATTGCCATCTGCTGCAATATCGGCGATCTTGAACTTGAACACGTAGGCGTCTTCCACACCCATTCTGAGATCGGTGATCATCAGCTCGGATTCAGACGCCAGCGATACCCGGTAGAAACCATGGCTGAACCATTGCAGCCTCCTGACGTGCCAGTTGTCTTCCACGGGAGCAAGCAGGTCAGTCCGACTGTCATACCGGGTAAACCGAATATCTTTTGTTTCGTCGAAAACCGAATAGTAACCCACATAATAGCCGTCGTCCTGCATCGCCACGAACCGCCAGAGCAGTGTATTGAACGGTGCCGGAGTGGACAGGAGATGTGTGTGGCCAATGCCTTGCTTGTCGAGCGAGCGGGCCGCAATTTCGGTCACGTATGTCTTGGCTGTAATGGTCCACGCCAGATAGGCGCCGGCGATCGCAAGGCCGATCGCGTTCAGACGGTAACCCGTCAAGGATCGCCGGTTCAAGGCCAGCACACCGATCACACCCAATGCCAGCCACAATGTGAAGGCAGGATCTATGATGAAAACTGATGATCCAGACACCGGATATTCTGTCAGCGGCCAGAACAACTGGGTTCCATAAACGGTACATGCGTCCAGCAACGGATGAGTAATCAAGACAAGCCATACCATTGCAATCCACAGCTTCAGGCTGGCCAGGCCCTGAACCTTGTGCAGTACCCAGCCGATAACCGGCGCAGCTGCACTGAGCACGAGCAGCGAATGCGAAAACCCGCGATGGTA
>CAJICM010000141.1_pt1 | contig 21700 bp, 16 predicted proteins | sample 9199691 | NCBI WGS metagenome assembly CAJICM01 (sample SAMEA7708338, study PRJEB35096) | sediment metagenome | biome: marine neritic benthic zone biome [ENVO:01000025]; feature: sediment [ENVO:00002007]; material: shallow marine sediment [ENVO:03000034] sea grass bed [ENVO_01000059] ...
ACATTCGGCGGCGACAAAACCAGAGGGTCTTACGTTTCCCGTCGCGATGCGCCTGGCCTGACGGTTTCAGACATGATCGAATACGAGCGATTGTATCTGGGGTCGCACGCCGGGAAAAACCAGGATTCCAAGTTCTACGCACCGCTGCGGGAAACCAATTACGGCGGACTTCCGTCGGCGTTCCTGGTGGCATGCGAGTGGGATCCGCTGCGCGATGACAGCTTTGAGTATGCCGACCGCCTGAGCAACGCCGGGGTTCCAGCCGAAGTGCGCCATGAGCCGGAATTGATACATGCGTGCTTGAGAGCGCGACACACTTCACCTGCGGCAAACGCGATGTTTCAGTCAGTCGTTGATGAAATTATCAAGATGTCAGAATGACCCGGGCCATAACACATCCTCCCAGACGGACCCGCGAGATCGAGAACCAGTGGATCGCGCTGTCCGACGGCATCAGGCTGGCGGCCCGTATCTGGTTGCCTGCAGATGCAGAGAACGACCCTGTTCCGGCAATTCTGGAGTATCTTCCCTATCGAAAGCGCGACGGAACGGCCGAACGCGATCAACTCACTCACCCTTATATTGCCGGACACGGTTATGCATGCGTGCGGGTAGACATTCGAGGTTGCGGCGATTCCGAAGGCATCCTCACGGATGAGTACACTCAACAGGAACTGGATGACGGGGTCGAAGTGATCAACTGGCTTGCACAACAGGCCTGGTGTACCGGCAATGTCGGCATGACGGGTATATCGTGGGGCGGCTTTAATGCCTTGCAGGTTGCAGCCATGCGGCCCGGGCCGCTCAAAGCCATTATAACACTGTGCTCTACCGACGATCGCTATGCAGATGACATACACTACAAGGGTGGCTGTCTGATCAATGAAAATCTCGGATGGGGCGCAACCATGCTGTCCTACTCTTCGCGCGCGCCTGATCCTGCCGTGTTCGGGGATGGCTGGTTCGATGCCTGGATGCACCGCTTGCAGAACGAGCCGTTTCTGGCGGCCACTTGGTTGCAACATCAGCGTCGCGATGACTACTGGAAACATGGTTCTGTGTGCGAGGACTACTCCTGCATCGAAGCCGCTGTTCTCGCCGTTGGCGGCTTTAATGATGCATACACCAACGCCGTGTTTCGGATGCTGGCCAATCTGAAAGCACCGGTTAAAACCATTGTTGGACCATGGGCTCACAAGTATCCACATCTTGCAGTGCCCGGTCCGCGCATCGGATTTCTGCAGGAGGCGCTGAGATGGTGGGATTTCTGGCTGAAAGGCGAGGCAACAGGCGTGTTGCAGGATCCGCCGGTGCGGGCCTACCTCATGGAACCTGTAGCGCCAGATGGCTTGCCATCAAAGATACCTGGAAAATGGATTTCCGAATCCGGCTGGCCCGGTGCATCCAGCCAACCGAACCGGCTCTATCTGACACCTGACGGGTTGCGGGAAACGCCCGGGCCAGAACAATGCATCAATCTGAACTCACCGCAGACGACCGGGCGCGATGGTGGAGAGTTCTGTGTGATGTGGCCTGGACCGGAGTTTGCAACTGATCAGGCCCGTGACGACGCAGGGTCGCTGACTTTCGACACGCCTGTTCTCGGCGAAACCATGGACCTGGTTGGTCAGGCGGTTCTCGAACTGGAATTCACAAGCAGCAAGCCCATTGCCCTGTTGGCTGTCCGGCTCAACGATGTGTGCCCAAACGGCACCGACTCACGAATAACTTACATGCTGCAGAACCTCACACACATAGTAAGTGACGAGCACCCCGAAGCGCTGGAACCAGGCGTGCGGTATTTTGGCCGCATCCGGCTTGACGACGTGGCGCGCACATTACCCAAGGGTCACAAACTCCGGTTGGCATTGTCTACCTGTTACTGGCCCTTGATGTGGCCTGCCCCGGAAACGGTTACACTGCAGATACATACCGCAAGATCATGGCTGACCGTGCCGGCAAGGTCGCCTGTCACCGGTGAAATTACCCCGGTATTTCAGGAGCCGGTCTGTGCACCGCCTGCGGAACTAGTTGAACTGCGCGCACCGTCGAGTTCGCGCGAACAATCGGAAGATGAGAGGACAGGCCGGGTTAAAATCACGATAAATGATGATTTTGGCCTTTTCCGGAATGCCACACATGGTCTGATAACCGGTGAAACAGGTCGGGAGAGCCACAGTATTGACCCGGCAGATCCGTTGTCAGCCCGCATGACAACCCACTGGACCCAGGAAATGCAGCGTGACGACATATCACTGCGGACTGAAACGTGGTCGACAATGCACGCATCAGCCACCCAGTTTCATCTGACAGCCCGGATTGAAGCCTGGCAAAACGAGAAACTGGTGTTTGAACGAGACTTTACCGAAACCATCGAGCGAGATCTCAATTGAGTTGACGAGCCCTGATCCGGCGATCCGCGAACAAAACTATTTCAACTGGGCCTCATCGATGATGGCATTGAGCTTGCCAGGCTCAACCAATACCAGTCCGCCGCGGGTTTTTTCAATGATGTTCTTGCGGGAAAGACCGGCCAGCTCGCGGGTCACGACCTCGCGCTGGGTCGATATTCTGTCGGCCAATTCGCGCTGCAACGGCGGTGGTGACACGATACGTTGCTGGTCATTGCCCATGCGGGGGCGAGACAAACGCAAAAGCTCTGCACACAGGCGCTGCTTTGCCGTAAGAAAAGCATACTCACCCAAACGCTGATTCAGGGTACGCACCCGGTCAGCCAGCATTTTCATAACCGACAATCCAACTGACGGTATTGTTGCGCAGGCATCACGGAACACGGTAGCCGGCATAACGCAGATGCGGGTTTTCTCCAGCGCCGTTACATTGGCAGAACGTGGCAAACCGTCAATGGCCGCCATTTCGCCGAAATAACGGCCACACTGCATATCATCAAGAATCACCTCGCGCCCGGAAGCGGTTCGCAACAGAATTCTCACCCGACCATCCACGACGAACAGCACTTCTGCGGTATCGTCCTCATAGTCGATAATGAGTTCATTCTCCGCTACCGAACGCCAGACACAATGCACCGACAGCCGGCGGGCATCACCATCGCTGAGCTCCTCAAAGAGCGGTATTTCTCTGATTTCGTCCACGACGCAGATGATGTGCTGCAATGAAACTTTTTTCAACCGTAATGCCGAAGAAAGTCTTTGGCGCCTTGTTTGACCCAGTCTGCATCCTGGAACCTTTTCAGCTGTTCGTCTCGATGAAATTCCTAACGGCATGCGCCGCCTGAGACCAGTTTTCGTGCGCCGTGAGGCCTGATCTTTTGGGCGGCACCAGGTCATGATTACCGAAGGAAGACCAGAAAATTTGCATCTGTTCGGGCAATTCATAGCCAGCCACATCTGCCAAATTGCCAAACGGGTCGCGCTCACCCTGGACAACAAGGATCGGGCAGCGTATTGCCGACAAATGCTGGGTCCGCAGGCTCTCCGGCTTGCCGGGCGGATGAAAGGGATAACCCAGGCAAATCAGTCCGGACACCTGATCGCCAAGCTGAGGATCAGCCGCTAGCAAGCTCGCCACTCGGCCACCCATGGATTTTCCACCGATGAACAATGGACCAGTGTCAAACCTGGCCATGACCTGCTGCAACTCCTCAATCAGGCCCGGCATACGCGATGGTGGTCGCTTCTTGCCATCTGCGCGGCGGGCTGCCATGTAGGCAAACTCAAACCGCACCACGTGAACATTCAGACCTGCCAACAAACCCGCCATCTCGTTCATGAAGACCGAATCCATCGGCGCCCCGGCGCCATGCGCCAATACAAGCAACGGGCCATCAGCAGGACCGTCATGCAATACAACAGGTTCTGGCAGCACCATCTGATTTCACCCTTCAATATTCCATGTCATTGGGGGCAGTTTTTTTGCCTTTCAACTGACCCAGTTGAAAACCATGCTGACCCTAGTACAGCGACTGCGGGAAAAACCGATGGTATATCTTGGCAAAGTTTCCGGACGACTGCAGGCGGTCAAGTCCATAATCCAGCACCTTGCGCAAATCGTTGTCCTCGCGGCGAACAACCATCGATATTGGCCGCGAAAACCGAGATCTGTCGATGAATCCACGGCCTACAAAATGACAGCATTGTCTGGACACAGTTCCCTGCAACCAGAACATCAACCGAAAAGCGTCATCGAATACAATATCTATTTTACCGGTACGGGCAGCTTCATAGAGCTCTTCATGACTTGGGAAAGATACCAACAATGAGCGCTGGTAATATTGCCGAATGAAGCTTGCATGGGTTGTGCCCTCGCGAACTCCAATTCGCTTGCCAGCCAGGGTGCGTACATCGGTTTTTCTGATGGGGCTGGATGTACGGGTCGCAAACCGGCCGAACGGACGCAAAAATGGCCGGGTGAACTCCAGCTTTTCGAAGTCCAGCTCATCTTGCCCCTTCATGTAAATACCGACATCTGCCTGCTTGGCAGTGAGGGCACCTGCCAAACTGACTGCATCCTGGACCACAAATTCACATTTGATATTCAGGTCCGAACACATGGTGTCGACAAGCAACGGCATGAAACCGGTCAATGTGCCCGCATTGTCGCGGAACGCGAAAGGAGGAAAATTTGTATCAACAGCAAACCGAACACGCCTGACCTTGCGCAGGCTCGTCGTTACGTCGATGTCTGCAACTTGTCGAAACTGCGGCAGTTCTTCGGCCGCCAGCATCGGCGTTGTCATACCAACACCTGTAACAGCAAGCAGACCTGCGACAAGGGCAGTTCTAAGGTATGCGAGCCACCCGGGTCTACGGGTACTCAGCGCCATAATTCTCATTCCAGCCTCGGTTCAAAACACATCGTCACGGTCACAAACATCAGGGACCGCCGCCGCGCTCCCGAAGATGTCTGCCCGACGTGGCCTAGCATTAGCGAAATTGTGCCAGCATAGAAAGACCCCGTGTGCCCATCTTGAAGACAATCCGGGAAAACTGACTATCCTCTTTGATATCAAGGTAAATAGCGGCGAATTTGCCCGGGACCCAAGTGTCCGGTATGGACCGTGCTGAATTTGGAGCGGGTGAAGGGAATCGAACCCTCGTCTTAAGCTTGGGAAGCTTCTGCTCTACCATTGAGCTACACCCGCGCACCTTGTAAGCACTAACGCCAACAGTCCGCAGTTGTTTCAAGCATTATCACATCCTTCTGACAATTATGTCATAGAATGAATTTCATAGTGGTCTCGTCGCAATGATAACGCTAGTTTCTCGCCCATGAACGAGATTTCCCATCCGCTTGTTGCCGAGTTTGAGCCAATCGACCCGCGCAAATTCAAAAACCCCGACCTGACGGTCCTGGGTGAAATGCGTGCCAGTGTCAGTCTGAGCGCGCTTGAAACACTGTGGATCAACACCGGGACGCTGTGCAACATCACTTGCGTCAACTGCTATATCGAATCATCGCCCAGCAATGACCGGCTGGAATATTTCAAACTGGCAGATGCAGTGTCACTGCTCGACGAGATCGATACGCTGAAACTGGGCACGCGTGAAGTCGCTTTTACCGGCGGTGAGCCGTTCATGAATCCGGATATGCTGGCGATGATGGAAGCTGCACTTGTCCGGGGCCACAACGTATTGGTGCTGACCAACGCAATGCAGCCAATGCAACGGACCAAAATCAAGGCCGGACTGGTTGACCTGAATGATCGCTTCCGCAACCGCATTACACTTCGGGTCAGCCTGGATCATTACAAGCAAGAGTTGCATGAGGCCGAGCGCGGCCCGGAAACATGGCAAAAGGCAGTCACCGGCATGGACTGGTTGAACGCACAAGGCTTTCAGATTGCAATTGCCGGGCGCACCTGCTGGGGCGAAACCGATGATGTTTCCCGCACCGGATATCGAGACCTAATCGCGGTTCGCAGCTGGCGGATTGATCCTGAAAACCATGGCCAGTTGGTTTTATTTCCGGAAATGAACGAAAAGGCCGATGTACCTGAAATTACAACGGCGTGTTGGGACATTCTGCAAAAGCGACCGGACGACCAGATGTGCGCAACCAGCCGCATGGTGGTGAAACGCAAAGGTGCAGCCCGGCCAACGGTGCTGCCTTGTACACTGTTGCCCTATGACGGTGACTTTGAAATGGGTCCGGATCTCGCCTCGTCCCTAAACGCCAATGACGGCAACTTCTCGCATGGCGCGGTAAAACTGAACCATCCGCATTGCTCGAAATTCTGTGTACTTGGCGGAGCCAGCTGTTCGGGTTGATTTGATCCGGTTTATTCCGCGCACGCCAGACGCCCCATCGGCTGTGCTTCGGACTGGAATTAATCACTGCGGAAATCCAGTCATGGATAACGGCACGAAGTGCTGAGTGGAGCTGTTCGACCCGCAAAACTTCAGACGATGGCCCATTTTGTAATTGTCAGCCCGTTTTCAAACTCCTGGACACGCTGTGCGAGCCCGTCACAGCTCAGTAATCCGGTTTGTGTGTCGAGATGGCTAACAACTGATCCAGCATTGCAGGTGGCTGATTTGAGCGCGTCCTCGACACTCGCGCCTGAAGTGGTCATGCCGGCGAACGTTGAGGCGAAGGCATCGCCTGCGCCTGCAGTACCGGCCACATTCACTTTTGGTACAGTACAATGCCAGATGGCATCGGCCGTACCGACATAAGCGCCGTCCGCCCCATTGGTGACCAGCAACATATCGACACCCAGTGAAGTCAAGGCCCGGACGTAGCTGTCAAATGGCAGGTTGAAGCCACCGGCGACCAGCCCACGGTCCACCAGTGAGTTGGGATTTCCTGCCGGTTTTATAATAGTGCGCTGGTCAGCTGCACCACTGGCAATGAGGCGCGGCACAAGCTGTTCGGATTCAACCCGGTTCAGTGTCAGAATGGAAATCCTGTCAAGACAGGCGAAAAACTCGTCGGCGCGCGATGACAACTGCCTGATACCTGGATTGGTTGCAACGCGTGCGCCGGCGGCATTTGCCTTGGCGACGACATCAGGAAAACAATCCGCAGATTCGTTTGACAATCCGGAAATGAAAACCAGATCACGCTCAAAAGCCTCAATAGGCAAGTCTGCCGGCAGCAATGCCGTATTGGCTCCGCGAGCTGTAAAGATACCGGCGTTCCGCTCATGCGATGACAAAAGCACTGATGAGCCCGTGGCAAGGTTCCCGTCACTGACCAGAAAATCGCGGGACACGTTTTCACGTTCAAGCCGTCTGACGACGTCTTCGGCATTGCGGTCACAACCGATCTTCACCAAAGCCGCAGTGTCAAATCCAAGTCGTGCCAGAGACACCGCTGTGTTAATGCCTCCTCCCCCGATATGGCGGGTCACGGATTCCGCATCAACCTTGCGGCCTTCTTCCACCAGCAGGAATGAGGCATCAGCATTGCGCATCCGCATGTGCTCAATACGCTCCGGTGCAATGGTGACTATGATATCTATTACGGCAGAACCGAGAGTGAGTGCCTTGAGTGTCATGTGGTTTGCTTTTAAGTAATGAGCCAAATCAAAACAGTGGTGTCGTCAGCGCAACATGGCGGCATGACGACCGGCAGGCAAGAGGGTGGCAAGACATGAGTATCGCACTTGGCTGCATTGCCGATGATTTTACCGGCGCCAGCGACCTTGCAGCCATTCTGGCGCGGTCTGGCCATAAGGTCGGATTGCGCATTGGCGTACCGTCTGACGATGACGACAGCACGCCTGCTCCCTTTGAAGTCATAGCACTCAAATGTCGTACCGAGCCAGTTGATGAGGCCCTTGAGCTAACCGGCAGGGCCGCAGACTGGCTTATGAGCCGTGGCGCAACGCAGCTTTACTGGAAATACTGTTCGACATTTGATTCAACCCCTGTTGGCAATATCGGGCCGGTATCAGAAGCCTTGATGGCACGACTGGGTGCAAAACAATCGATATACTGCCCGGCGTTTCCGGAAAACGGCCGCTCGATTTATATGGGCAATCTGTTTGTCGGCGCTGTACCTCTTGATGAAAGCCCGATGCGGGATCACCCGCTCACCCCTATGCGTGACGCCAACCTGATGCGTCTGCTGCAGCCTCAGGTTCAAGGCAAAGTCGGACATATCGCCTGGCCGGACATTGCAGAAGGCGCGGCACGTATCTCGGACAGATTGCGGGAACTGGCCAGCAACGGTGTGGCGCATGTGGTGCCTGACGCGATTTCACAGGCTGATCTGACGGCAATTTCTGAGGCCGTACAGGATTTCCCCTTGATTACCGGCGGCAGCGCGCTTGCGCTGGACCTGCCTCGCCTGCTGGCAGCAAAGGGCAGTATTGAAGCTGGCGGCCAGGATATAGTCGCACCGTCTACCGGCAAGGGAAACATCGTTCTTTCAGGATCCTGTTCTGCTATGACACGTGCACAAGTGGCAAAGTACAGCGCGACTGCTGCGTCTCATCGGCTCGATCCGCTGGCGCTGGCCGACAGTGACGACGCGCTGGCAGTCGCCCGGCAGTGGCTGACAGCACAAGATCGGGAAGCAGCAAAAATCATCTACGCCACCGCCGAACCGGCTGATGTCGCCTGCGCCCAGGAAAAGCTGGGACGCGAACGAGCCGGTCAGGTTGTGGAGGACGCGCTGGCCATCCTGGCGAGCGATGCGTTTGATCTGGGCATCAGGCGGTTTGTGGTTGCCGGCGGGGAAACTTCAGGTGCGGTAACGCAAGCACTGGCAACAGATCGCCTGAGTGTCGGCCGCGAAATAGCACCGGGAGTTCCGTGGTGTTATGCTGAACGCAAGGGAGACATATTTGCCATCACGCTCAAGTCCGGCAATTTCGGGACGGAAGATTTCTTCGCTCGCGCCCTGGCTATGCTGGATTAAGCCCCAACTATAATAGCGCGGAAATCATTGACATTGGTAAGTGTCGGGCCGGTCATCACCAGATCGCCGGTGGCTGCAAAAAACCCATAGGCATCGTTGTTGGCAAGCATTGCCTGTGCATCCACACCCTTGTCCCGGGCCCGGGTCAGGATGTCCGGCAACACCCGCGCACCGGCATTGTCTTGTGACCCGTCAATCCCGTCCGTGTCGATGGCGACAGCGGATATATTGCCGGCGCCGTTTAGACCAATAGCCAGAGCGAGCGCATATTCGGCATTGCGCCCGCCCCTGCCCTTGCCTTTGAGCGTAACGGTAGTTTCGCCTCCCGACATGATAATGGCAGGTCCTGCTGTTTCCAGCGCAATCCTGGCATGAGCTGCGCCAATATCGCGCGCTTCGCCTTCAAGATCATCGCCCAGGTCAATCACCCGGTAGCCATGCTCGGATGCGATCCTGGCTGCTGCATCAATGGACATGCGCGGGGTTGCAATCATGCGGGTCTCGGCATTTTCCAGCCGGATATCGCCCGGTTTGGGTGTTTCTGCCGCATCCGTTGCAAGAAAAGCCCGCACCGACGGCGCCACTTCCAGATTGTACTTCGCGAGGATGTTCAAGGCATCTGCCCGCGTGGTCGGGTCTGCCACAGTGGGACCTGAGGCCACCGTTGAGGGATCATCGCCAGGCACATCCGATATCAGCAGCGACACCACTTTCGCAGGATGGGCGCTGGCTGCCAGCCTGCCGCCCTTGATCGCGGACAAATGCTTGCGCAGACAATTCATTTCTGCGATCGGTGCACCGCAGGCCAAAAGGGCCTTGTTGACAGCCTGTTTTTCCTGAAGGGTAATTCCGGCGGCCGGGGCCGTCAGCAACGCAGACCCGCCACCCGAAATCAGACACAGTACCAGATCATCGGGTGAGAGGTTTTGTACCATCTTGTATATGCGGGCTGCCGCATCAAAGCCTGCCTGGTCCGGCACCGGATGAGATGCCTCGACAATTTCGATGTGCCTGCAGTCACAGCCATGGCCATAGCGGGTCAAAACGAGACCCTCCAGCGTACCTTGCCAGTTTGCCTCAACTGCCGCAGCCATGGCGGCAGATGCCTTGCCGGCGCCGACCACAATGGTCCTGCCCCTGGGTACGGGCGGCAGATGCGCGGGCAGGCACAGTGACGGCTGCGCAGCTTCGATGGCTGCATCGCACAACGTTCGCAACAAGTCTCTGTCAGGCATCGGGCAGACTTCCACTGGATCGAGCATTTCTCACAAAAGTGGATACCGGTTTTTGTGAAAAGTATGCGATAATAAAGGGTTAGACTGCGGTTTTGATTCAATCAAAACCTGAATCGCTGAAGAATACATAGAGCACGAATACACTGGCCACCAGCGGTGTGGACAGGCGTTCAGTTGCGCACGATCATAACCGACTGTTCTGCATGCCTTACGACCCGGGCCGCGTTGGGGCCCAGCAGATAGTCGGCCATTTCAGGGCGGTGGGATGCCATCACGATCAGGTCACAACCGAATTGGTTCGCCGTATTCATGATTTCCTGATACGCAGTCCCCTGGGTGGTATGCACCTGAGCCAGCAGATCGTCCGGTATAATCTCAGAAGCTAACGCGGAAAGCTGTTCGCTGCTAGATTGCAGTGCCTTTTCAGCATAGTCCGGCGGAAAAAAACTCCCGACAAGCGGCATACCGAAATCCGGGATCACGGTGAGCACATGAATCTTCGCGTTGTTCTGCTTTGCAAGCGCGACCGCTTGCGGCGCGGCTTTCTCCCACGAGCTCTTGTGGCCGAGATCAACCGGCAAAAGAATGGACTTGTACACCCTGTTTTCTCCCGTTTTACGCCGCTGCGGCTTTGGTTTCAACTTCCGGATCATCCTCGCGGTGCCGGCGCCGCTGGAGGAAGATGATCAGCCCGAGAAGCAGCAATGCCGGAATGTAAAAGACCTCCTTGGGCATGCGGTCTCGTTTCACCAGCACCTTCTCGATGAAGACTGGCTTGTCGAGGTCGCCCATGGTGAACAGCTTGTCCAGATGTTTCAGCTTGGAATCCCAGGTCAGACCATCGACTGTCACCTTGCCATCATCCTCGAGGACGTTGAGGCCGGCTTGGGTGAACCGGGTTTCTCCATCGCCCGACGCGCCGAGTTTCAACTCCAGGAACGTGGAATTGTTCTCATCTATGTCGTCGAAGTCCGGGCCAACCAGTCTGACCCGCAAGGTGCCACCGTCAGGCGCAGCTTCTGCTATTTGCAAGGCCTCGGCGCCTGGTCTTTCGTCATATGGCGGCGACACCTGGTCGAGCAGCAATCCCGGCCGGAACAAGGTGAGCGCAATCGCCAGCAGCGCAACCGTTTCCCAAACCCGGTTGCGGGTGAAGAACCACCCCTGGGTGGCCGATGCAAAGAGCATCATCGCAATCGTGGCGACGACGAAGACGAAAAGCGCTTTCACCGGCCCGACATTGATCAGCAGGAGATCGGTGTTGAAGAGGAAAAGGAACGGCAGCAGGGCGGTTCGAATGTCGTACATGAAACCCTGGACACCGGTCTTGATCGGATCTCCCTTGGAGATGGCTGCTGCAGCATAAGCGGCAAGTCCCACCGGCGGCGTGTCGTCTGCAAGAATGCCGAAGTAGAAGACGAACAGATGAACGGCAACCAACGGCACGATCAGGCCGGATTTTGCGCCGAGGGCAACAATAACCGGGGCCATCAGCGACGACACCACGAGATAGTTGGCAGTCGTCGGCAAACCCATGCCGAGGATGAGGCTCATCACGGCAACCAGCAACAGCATGATAATGAGAACACCGCCGGAGAGGAACTCCACCAGCTCACCAACCATGGCATGCGCACCGGTGAGCGAGATCGCGCCTACGATCACGCCTGCAGCAGCCGTAGCGATTCCGATTGAGATCATGTTGCGGGCGCCAGCGACCATGCCGTCCACCCACTGCGACAAACCTTTGCGGAAGTTCACTGCCAGATCCATGTTGCCGCGGAAGGCACCCTTGAGGATGTGCTGCGTCAGGGCAATGAAGGTCATGGCGAGGCAGGCGTAGAAGGCGGCTGTTGACGGCGAGAGCCGGTCCGGCGTCGGCAGGATGCACCAAAGTAAAATGATGATCGGCAAGATGAAGTAGAGGCCAGTCCACGCCGTGTCTGCGGCCTTCGGCAGCACGGTCATGGGGGAATCCGGATCGTCCACCTCAAGGTCGGGACGCTTTGCGGCAAACCACGCCAGCACCAGGTAGGTGATACCTGAGATCACGATGACGGAGAACATCGAGATGCCCGGGTAAGCTTCCTTGATAAAGCCGAGCGTGTAGTAGACGGCGATGAAGAGGAACGCAATGATCAGGAAACCGGTCAGGAAGCCAATCATTTTTTGGGCCAGCGTTCTTGCAATGGTGTCCTGAGGCTTCGGAATACCCTGCAGGTTCAGCTTGCAGGCTTCCAGATGCACGATGTAGATCAGCGCAATATAGGACACGATCGCGGGAATCAGCGCATGCTTGAGCAGGGTTGTGTATTCCACGCCGGTAAACTCGGCGATCAGGAAGGCGGCAGCGCCCATCACCGGGGGTGTAAGCTGTCCGTTGGTTGAGGACGCCACTTCGACAGCGCCTGCCTTTTCAGGCGACAGCCCGGTCCGCTTCATGAGAGGAATGGTAAAGGTGCCGGTCGTCACCGTGTTGGCGATCGAAGAGCCCGAATAAAGCCCGCTGAGAGCAGACGCGATCACGGCAGCCTTGGCCGGTCCACCCTTGAAGGAACCGAGCAGGGCAAATGCGATCTTGATGAAATAGCCACCCGCGCCAGCCTTCTCCAGGATTGATCCAAACAAGACGAACAGGAAGATCATCTGCGTTGATACAGCCAGCGGTTTCCCGAAGACCCCTTCTTCTTGCATCCAGAAATGCCACGTACCCTTGACGAAGGAAGCGCCGCCCCAGTTGCCGCCGCCGATATAGGCGTAGCCCATCAAAATGGCCGCAACGATCACCAGCGGTAGGCCGAGCGAGCGGTATACCGAGAGCGCCAGTGCCACCATGCCGATGACAGCGACGGTCATGTCAATACGGATGTTTTCGTGGGCAAAATCGCCGGCACGGTTGGCGATATTGGAATCCATCACCACCATGTAAAGGATGGACATGCCGCCAAGGACAATTAGTGCCCAGTCGTAAATCGGGATCTTTCTGGTTGGTGCGCCCTTATAGAGGGGGAATGCGAGGCAGGCGAGCACCAGCGCAAACAGCAAATGAATCTTGCGTGAAATCGACAGGTTACCGATGAACTGGAAGAACGTAATTCCCGTTGAAACGGTCAGTTCGGACGGAAGAGGTGAAGAGATATAGAGCTGGTAGATCGCCCACACGAAACAAATGATTGGAATCAGATTCTTCGTCGATCCACTGAGATTTCTGCCTCCGGTTTCGACCTCGGCGACGAGTGCGTCAGCCTTCGACAGTCCTTGTTCCGCAGCCATTTTTTCCCCTCCCTTTCGCGCCAGACCTCCCGGCACGCTGCCATCACACCGCTTTCATGAGCTCGATGCAGTCGAGCTTCAATATTTTCGAAGCAAATGAAAAGCGTCAAAAAATGCCGCGGGAAGGCGTATTCGCCTTCCCGCTTGAGGGACAAATTACATCATGCCCTTTTCTTTGTAGTACTTCATCGCACCGTCATGCAGCGGAGCTGAAAGGCCATCCTTGATCATCTCTTCAGCCTTCAGGTTGGCAAACGCGGGATGAAGTTTCTTGAACTGGTCGAGATTTTCGAACACAGCCTTCACCACCTCGTAAACAACAGCTTCAGGAACGTCAGAGCTGGTCACGAAAGTCGCGCCAACACCGAAGGTCTGCACGTCTTTCTTGTTGTTGTACATGCCTGCCGGAATGGTCGCATTCCGGTAATACGGTCTATCGGCAATCAACTTGTCGATCGCCGGGCCGGTCACATTAACCAGGTGCGACGCACAAGACGCAAGGGATTCCTGGGTCAGGGCCGAAGGATGGCCAACCAGCCAGAAATAGGCATCGATCTTGCCATCGCACATCGCTGCGCCGGTTTCGGCAGATTTCATGCCGGCAGCCAAAGCCAGGTCGGACCGCTTCCAGCCCATGGCCTCTTCCATCACTTCCCAGGTACCGAGCGTGCCGGACCCCGGGTTACCGATGTTGAGGCGTTTTCCCTTGGCATCGCTGATATTATCGATTTTGGAATCATCGCGGGCGATGACCGTCACAGGTTCCGGATGAACGGAAAATACGGCGCGAAGCTTTTCGAACTTGCCCTTATCCTTGAATTTGGACGTGCCGTTGTAGGCGTGATACTGCCAATCCGACTGCGCGACACCGAATTCGAGCTCACCCGCCCGGATCGTATTGATGTTGTAGATGGAGCCACCGGTCGATTCCGCCGAACAGCGGATACCGTGTTCCTTGCGCTTCTTGTTTACCAGGCGGCAAATGGCACCGCCGGTCGGATAATACACGCCGGTCACACCGCCGGTACCGATTGACACGAACTGCTGATCAGCAGCATTGGCCGAAGCCGCAAATCCCGCTATCGTTGCAGCGGCCAGTGTGAGTTTCAGAATTGATTTCATTATGTAAACACTCCCTTTTCACCAATAAGTGAATGAGAAGAGTATGATGGTTCTGCGCACGAGTCCACATGTGACGAAACCGTGAAGCAAAACAATTGTCTATTTGATGAAAAGTCCAACACGAGATGGTACAGGCGGTTGGATTTGAACCAACGGCCTCCGGATCCACAATCCGGCGCTCTAACCAACTGAGCTACGCCTGCAAGAAACTCGTTCAGCGGAGCGCAAACTATGCCGATGGACAGTGTTTTGCAAGTCACAAAGAAACAGGATGCAAACGGCACAACAACCTCACTTGACAACCATTCGCCCGAATTGGAGACCCGTGCACAAAACACCGGCGATGGTGCAAACAAGGCATGGACGGCACCGGCAAAACCGGATTAAACTGGGAGCTGGATGCGGTGGAGTGACAGTGCAGGACGTATTGCATTGTCATTGTTGAAGATTACAACGGCAGTATGGACGGGGCGCGAATGTCCGGGTTGCTTTTATGGTAACATCGGCTGGCCTGGGGAATTGAATTGACTGTGGATACCGCGCCATCACTGAATGAGCTGAGCGATGCAACCACGGCTGCCTGGCTGTGGGATGCAGCGCGCTTGCGAATTGTCTGGGCGAATGCCGCCGGGGTGGGGTTTTTCGGCTGTGAAAGCCTTTTTGACCTCATCGACATGCCGTTCGATGAAGCGGATCCCGGCGTCGGCCGGGTGGCTGAACTGGCCACATCTGTGCAATCCGGCGAAAGCTGGCAGGAGATTGTAAGCTTTGCATCGGCGGTGACTGATGCGCCGTTCAGCGTGACTTTGCATGTCCACGAACTGGCGGACGGGCGCGACGGCTTGTTGATGATTGCCGATTCACCACTTTCTCCGGCAGGGTTTGAAACCGATAAGTCAGCACACGCCGGTTCGGTGCTTGAAGCTTTGCCTGTCGCAACCGTGATCTGCGATGAAAACGCCGCTATCGGCTATGCAAATGCAATGGCAAGGAACCTGTTTGGCGAAACCATGATGCCGTCGGTTCTGGAATTTGGCGAGAAGGATGTCTCGGCCAAGGTGTTCGATCGCGCCCGCCGCGCAGGCATTGCCAGCTCCATCATCACAATGGCAACCGGGTTTGGCAGTCGCGAGATCAAGGTGACGGCAAAGCCGCTCACCTTGCCGGACGAGGCCGCTGAAAAATTCACCCTGGTCCTGGAAGATGTAACGGAACGCAGGGCACTGGAACGCGGTTTGCCGACGACCGGCATTGCTGCTTCGGCCAATCCTGCGGCCGCAGCACAAACTCCTCCGGCCGGTAATCTGGCAAACTTGCGTCACGCAATCGAAGCAACATCCAGCCGGAGCCCAGCGAGCTCGCCGGCAAGTGGTGCGCAGCCAGACGCAAGGCCCGTGCAGCCATCTGTGAAGGCGAGTGCCCGCGAGCCCGCAAAAAGCACTGTCGCGCCAGCAATCGGCACGACTGCAATGCCCGATGGCTTTGGCGTTGCCAAAATTGTTCGGACCGCTTTGTCCGCCATACCGAAGGCAATCATACTCTACAGGGGCGGCAAAGTTGTTTACGCCAATCAGGCAAGCGCACGGGCTTTAGGCTATGCCAGCGAAAACGATCTTGTAGAGCGTCACGATATTGCTTCGGTACTTGGCGGGCTTGCCGGCAAGAACGGATCGGCGGTTCTTGAGCGCTGTGACGGCAGCACCGCCACCTTCACCGTGGAAAAGTCGACGTTCCCGTGGAACGACGGCGCCATACCGATGGCTGTCCTGATTGAAACCGCGGGCAAGGGTTCAGAAGAAGAGCCACAGGTTCGACGGCCCGAGAGCACCTCTGCAGAGCGCGAGGTAAAATCGTCGCAAATCAAGCAATCGGATGAAAACTCCTTACCCTCAAGCACCCGTTCAGCGGCAATCGAGAATACCTTCGAGTTGGCCGCCAAAGGCGCTTCTGCTTCGCGACCAACGCAATCCGAGACGCAAGCCGCAGCAAAACCTGCGGTTAGTGCTGCGGAAATCATGTCAATTCTGGATACGGCCACGGATGGAATCGTGTTCCTGGCAGACGACGGCAGCATTACCCATATGAGCGCCGGTGCAGAAGCACTTTTTGGCGTTCATGCGGCCAGTGTGATTGACAAGCCGCTCGCCGAACTGATGGACAAGGCCAGCGCCAAGATCGTGCGCGATTATCTGGCGGCGCTCGGCGACAGCGGGTTGTCCATGCTATTCAATGGTGGCAGGGAAATCGTTGCCAATGTCAATGAGGGTGGTGATGTACCGATCTTCATTACCATGCGCAAAACCAGTGCTCAAATGCCGGGTATTCCGGCGTCGACATATTGTGCTGTCATGCGCGACATCACGCAATGGAAGAAGACCGAGGCGGAGCTGCGCCACGCACGCGACACAGCCGAACACACCAGCCGCCAGAAGTCGGAGTTCCTGGCACGCATCAGCCACGAATTACGCACCCCGCTGAACGCCATCCTCGGATTTTCCGACATCATGCGAAATGGCCAGTTCGGCAAGCTCGGTTCCGAAAGATATGAGGGATACGCCAATGATATTCACACGTCCGGTGAATATCTGTTGTCGCTGGTCAACGATCTGCTCGATCTGTCCAAGGTCGAGGCTGGCAAGCTGGAGTTGAACTTCATTTCAGTGGATCTCACTCAAGCCATTGATAGCTGCATGAAGCTGATGCAGGACGAAGCCACCGGCGCGCGCGTTGTGTTGCGCAAGTCGATAGCCCCTGACCTGCCCCAGGTTGTCGCCGACATGCGCTCGATCAAACAGGTGCTGTTAAATCTCACGTCAAACGCCATCAAATTCACCGACCCCGGCGGCCAGGTGATCATATCGGCCAAGGCGGTTGCGACCGGTGAACTTTTGCTGTCGGTGTCAGATACCGGTATCGGTATGGATGAAGAACAGTTGAGCACGGCGCTTGAACCGTTTCGCAGGGTCGAGGTTGCAGGACGGCCGGATGTTCAGGGAACAGGACTTGGGCTTCCGTTGACCAAAGCGCTGGTCGAAGCCAATCGGGCAAAATTCGCCATATCCAGCGAAGCCCGCAAAGGCACGCGTGTCGACGTAACCTTCCCCACCACCCGGGTATTGGCGAGCTAGAGCGAACCAGGTTCTGATTGAATCAAAACCGCACTCTGACCCTTTGTTGTGGGATTTCTTTTTCACAAGACGGTTTGCTCTTATTGCGCACCCTTTGATGCATAAGGCCCGCTTGACGGCAGATACGCCCATAGCTGCGTGCTGACAAGTACACTATGCAGCAGGCGGCGCGGTCTGACCGATCCGACGCATCATCGTATCAAAATATCTCTGGATCCTGGGCGGAAAGCGCAATTCGGCCACCACGGCAGCCGATCTCAGAACAGGCAGGATGCGGATGTCGTCCTTGGACAGTTCGCCATTGATTGCCCTATCGCTTTCGATCAACTCGCCGAGCCTGTCCAATACGGGATACAGTTCCTGCAACAGATCGCCGGTTGCAGCGCGCAACGTGGCGAAGTCATCATAATATGCGCGCTTGCGGTCAATGAAATGTTGGCGGGCTGACGCTGTCGCAAATTCCGGCAGGTCAAGTATTGCATACCGCGGCATCGTCAGCTTCGGAGTCCTGGCCAGCAATTCCTTCTCCATCGCGGTGATCTCCGGCCGCGTTGGTCCCGTCAATACGGGCGGTCCCATAGATTCGATCAGGTCGACCATGTCCATGCTCTCCAGCATCGGCTGGCCGTTGTCTTTCACAAGGATCGGAATGACCCGCCGCCCCACCAGATCAATCATCGCTGCACTATCGTCATCGCGGACAATTTGCTCCTCAAGGGATATCCCTTTCAATGCCGCCATCATTCGGACGCGAAAACATAACGAGCAATGCTCGAACATCATCAATCGCATTATTGGCACCCCGCCCTGTGGAATCGAAGGACGGCCACTATTTCGGCCCGCCGGTTTCAAAAAAATCAACAGGTGTCATTAGCTTGTTGCGCTGGTCTACCAGCGCACCAAGGTCTGCCGATCTTTTGGTGTAGTCCAGCCAGTCGGGATCCTTCCACATGGCAGCCCGCCGCGATTCACGATCAGCCGCGTCCTTGTAGACCCAGATATGCATGAATTCGTTCACGTTACCGGTTTCCGTCACAAGATAAGCCAGTGGCTGACCCAGATGCCTGGTCTGAGGTTGCTTTCCGTATTCGGCATAAAGCGCAAGATGCTTCTTGATTGAGCCCGGCTTGCACCGGTAGGTGCGAACATCCAGTAACATGTTAAGTCCTCGTTTCTATGCGGGTTAATCGCATCGATTCATTGTTTTCGAATGCGAAGTGTCAAGCGCCAATCAGACAGGTGCCTGACCGTAGAGCGCCTCAGGTTCTTATTCACAAAACCGGTCGCCACTTTTGTGAGAAATGCTCTATCCTTGCAAGGCAGGCAGATCCCTGAACAGCTCCAGGGCTTCGGCATTGGCCAGTGCCTCGACATTCTTCACCGGACGACCGTGCACCACATCCCGCACCGCCAGTTCTACAATCTTGCCCGACTTGGTGCGCGGGATGTCGGTTACGGCAACAATCTTTGCAGGCACATGCCTGGGAGACGCACCGGTGCGCACCTGTGTGCGAATCTTCTTCTCCAGCGCCTCATCCAGTACAACGCCGTCGGCCAGCCGCACGAACAGAACCACGCGAACGTCATTGTCCCAGTCCTGACCTATTGCCAGGCCTTCGATCACCTCCGGCATCTGTTCGACCTGGGCATAGATCTCCGCTGTGCCTATACGCACACCGCCCGGGTTCAAGGTCGCGTCCGAGCGGCCGTGAATGATCATGCCGCCATTGGCCGACCATTCGGCAAAATCCCCCTGGCACCAGACGTTGTCGAAGCGGGCATAGTAGGCGTTGTGATAGCGCTCGCCTTTCTCATCATTGAGGAACCCCAGCGGCATGGAGGGAAACGAATTGGTGTTCACCAGTTCACCCTTGCCCTGCTTCATGGGATTGCCCGCATCATCGAAAACCTGAATGTCATGCCCCAGGCCGGCGGCCTGAATTTCTCCGGAAAAGACCGAACCAAACGGGTCTATGCCCACCAGGCAGCCGCACAGGTCGGTACCGCCGGACATCGAGGCAAGGTGGACGTCGTGCCTGACGGCCTGATAGACGAATTCGAAACTTTCAGGCACCAGGGTCGACCCGGTTGACAGTATCGTTCGGACGCTAGCAAGCGAATGCGTGTCGATGGGACGCCAGCCGGTCTTCTTGACGGCGTCAATAAACTTTGCCGACGTGCCGAACACCGAGAAACGTTCTTCATCGGCATAGTCGAACAACACTTTCTCACTGGGCGCAAACGGTGAGCCGTCATACAACATCAAGGTCGCTTCCGACGCCAGGGCGCTGGCCAGCCAGTTCCACATCATCCAGCCGCAGGTCGTGAAAAAGAACAGCCGATCACCTGGACTGATGCCGCATTGCAGCTGGTGTTCGCACAGGTGTTTCAGCAACACCCCGCCTGTGCTGTGAACTATACATTTGGGAACGCCGGTGGTGCCGGAGGAAAACAGTATGTAAAGCGGATGATCAAACGGCAGCATCGCGTAGTCGATGGGTGCCGGCGAATACGCCTCTATGAAATCCTCAAGCGTCACCGCAAGGGGCAGCCTTGCAGCAGCTGCGGGCGCCGTGCCGGTATAGTTGACGACAATGACCTTTTTGAGTGTTGGCAGGCCTTCCACCACCTGTTCGATCTTATCGGCGATACTAAAGGTCTTGCCGTTGTAGTAGTAGCCATCGCAAACGATAAGTACGCGGGGTTCGATCTGGCCAAAACGATCCAGAATGCCCCGCACGCCAAAATCCGGTGAACAAGAAGACCACACCGCGCCCAGTGAGTTGGCGCCCGCGAACGCCATAATGGTTTCAGGCATGTTAGGCATTACGGCACACACACGATCTCCCGGTGTGATGCCAAAGTCGCGAAACGCCTGATGCAGCCTGGAGACCATGTTTTGCAGTTCGCGCCAGCTGACTTCATCGTGGACCTTGTCTTCTCCGCGAAAGATCATTGCGGGCGTTTCGTCATCGCGACGCAACAGATTTTGCGCAAAATTCAGTCTTGCATCCGGAAAAAACTTCGCCCCGGGTAGTTTGTCGCCATCGACCAGCACCCTGTCTCCGCGTGTTTCAGCGATGACGCCGCAGAAATCCCAGACCGCTGACCAGAACTCCGCCGGATGACGCACCGAATACCGGTGAATATCGGCATAGGTTTTCAGTGCAGAGCCTCGCGATGCATTTACAGATTGTATGAATTTTGTCAGTCGATGGGCATCAATTCGCGCGGCATCAGGTGACCAGAGTGGTTCAGCGGACATGAAAGACCCTCGATAAGCAGGTGGCAATGAGCTTGACAATTGTCACAATAGACTTCCTGACAGCCAGCAAAAACCATTTTCTGTCACTTTTGGAGAGTTCTTTAAGGCTGCGCGACGCAAGTGAGGCTCTCACAACTCGTCCTGATCTGCTAGAATCGATGCCATGAAACGAATCATTATTCCAATTCTCGTCCTCGTGCTGCTGATATTCCTGGGTATTGCCAGCATCCCATTGTTCGTAAGTGGCGAGTTTGCAACCGCCCAACTCAGCAAAGCGGTGCAACAGGCAACCGGACGAAAGCTGACCTTGTTGAAGCCGCCAAAGCTGAAACTCTGGCCGGATCTGAAACTGGAAGTTGATGGCGCCACCTTGTCCAATCCGCCGGGCATGTTTGACGGAACAACGATCTCCGCCCAGACGTTGCGCTTGCAACTGTCCTTGTCGGAGCTTCTGTCACGGCAAATCAATTTTCAGGAATTGACGCTGGTACGCCCGCGCCTCAATCTCATTGTGGACAAGCAGGGCAGGGCCAACTGGGATTTCAACAGGAATGGCGGCGGTACCGCTTCGGCCGGCGACACTAGTCCAGTGACGATCGAGGGAATTCAGCTCGCTCCCATAACCATTGAAGATGGCGAAATCGTCTATGCGGACGAGAGATCAGGATCCCAGTTCAAGGCGAGCGGCGTCAATGTCGTGGTCAGCATGGCCAATGCGCAAGCCCCGATAGACGTCAAGGGATCATTGCTGTGGAACGGCCAGCGCATTGATCTGCAGGTGTTCGCCAAATCTCCGACACGGCTCGCCGGAAAAGGGTCGCCGGTTGATTTTG
>CAJICM010000014.1_pt1 | contig 21699 bp, 21 predicted proteins | sample 9199691 | NCBI WGS metagenome assembly CAJICM01 (sample SAMEA7708338, study PRJEB35096) | sediment metagenome | biome: marine neritic benthic zone biome [ENVO:01000025]; feature: sediment [ENVO:00002007]; material: shallow marine sediment [ENVO:03000034] sea grass bed [ENVO_01000059] ...
GCGTAAGTCACTTCATGCTGACTGGCGCGGCGGCGTTACCTGTCGCGTTCAGCAAGGCGGCCTGGTGAAATTGCACGATCCGGTTGCCGTGCTGGTCTCGCCGCCACAACGAATGATAAGGTTGCCCTGAGCAACGTCGAATTGCGCGAAAAGGATACCGATCAACCATGTCCGTCCAGAAACAGGTCCGCCGCCTGACGGCTCCCGACATTGCGGAGCGCAAAAATGCGGAGCCGATTGTATCTTTGACCGCCTATCACGCACATACCGCCGGGATTGCCGACAAGTATTGTGATTTTCTGCTGGTGGGTGACTCGCTGGGCATGGTTATGCACGGGTTTGAGTCAACCGTGCCCGTGCCTCTGGATCTCATGATCATGCACGGCAAGGCGGTGGTTCGAGGCTCAAAACGAGCACTTGTCGTGGTCGACATGCCGTTTGGCAGTTATGAGGAGAGCCCGCCGGTAGCCTTCAGAAATGCCGCTCATATCATGAAGCAAACGGACTGCGGTGCGGTAAAACTTGAAGGCGGCAGTCATATGGCTGAGACCATCAGCTATCTTGTGCAGCGCGGCATTCCGGTGATGGCTCATATTGGTCTTACACCTCAATCGATCAACACAATCGGGGGGTTCAAGACTCAAGGTCGCCAACGCGATCAATGGGCTGCAATAGAAGCAGACGCGACCGCCGTAGCTGACGCAGGTGCTTTTTGTGTTGTTTTGGAGGCTATGGCGGAGCCATTGGCAGCAAGAATTACAAGATCAATTCCGATTCCGACAATCGGAATTGGTGCATCGGCTGTCTGTGATGGTCAGATTCTTGTAATGGAGGACATGTTGGGACTGAGCCCTCGTGTGCCGAAATTCGTAAAAGAATTCGGCAAGGTCGGACGTGCTATTGAACGAGCCATCAAAAGCTATGCCGATGATGTGCACACGCGTGCCTTTCCGGCGCGCGAAAACACCTATGATGTGAAGGATTGAAAAAGCTCATGGTTATCAACCGTCGTCAGATGCTTGCGGGAACAGCCGCGTCCCTGGCAATAATTGATGGCAGCCCAATCATGCTTGGTGCCAAAGAGACAACCGACGGGTTCACCGAACTTAAAATCAAGAAAGTACCGCGGGTAATTCTTGAAGGCGGCAAGGAAAGCAAACTTTGGACTTACAATGGTATCAATCCTGGTCCGGAAATTCGCGTCAAGCGTTACGGCGAGGTCAAAGTACGCCTGGTAAATGGATCGGACAAACCGACCATGTTGCATTGGCATGGTATCCGCATCGATAATGCCATGGACGGGTCTCCTCTGACCCAAAATCCGGTTGAACCGGGTGAGACATTTGACTATGTATTTGCCGCCCCTGATGCCGGCACATACTGGTACCATCCTCATATCGGATCATCCAGACAGATGGAACACGGTCTTTACGGCACGCTGATCGTCGAAGAGGAAACGCCGCCAGCCGATGCGGTCGAACTGACCCTGGTACTGGATGACTGGCTCATCAATGATGACGGCACGATCAACCAGGAGGCCTTTGGCGACATTCGCATAGCTGCTCACGGCGGCCGGCTGGGCAACTGGTTTACCGTCAATGGCCAATCGCGGCCACATCTGGCCGCACCGGCAGGGAAGCGTTTGCGGTTGCGACTGATCAATTGTGCCAATGCCCGCATCATGAATCTGCAGATAAAGGGAGCTGAACCACACATAGTAGCGCTGGATGGGCAGCCGTTGAGAGCCCCTCGCTCATTGGGATCAGAACCGTTGCAACTCGGTCCAGGCGGGCGCGCGGACCTAATGATAAGGCGCGCGACTGATCAGTTGACACTGGCCAATGTCAATGGTGCAAATGAGCCTCTGGAGATTGCCTATATAGATCGTACAGGCGCGCGCGGCACAGTCGATACGGGCGACATCACAGCTCTTCCGACTAACGGATTGCCACGGACCGTGGATACAACCGGGATATCGCCTCGCAAACTGGTCATGGAAGGTGGTGCCATGGGAGGATTGCGCGGTGCCAAGTTGCGGGGCCGGGAAGTCGAGATGCGCGAATTGGTGAAGAATGGCATGGCTTGGGCATTCAATGGCGTTGCCGGTATGACCGAAGAACCATTTGCTGCCCTGAAAGTGGGTGAAACGGTCGTGTTCGACTTCATAAACAAGACCGCCTGGCCGCATGCCATGCACCTGCACGGCCATCATGTGTTGCCGTTGGCGATTGACGAGAAACCCGTTTCCGCGCTGGATTGGCGCGATACGGTTGTCATCGCTGCCAACAGCACAGTGAAAGTCGCGTTCATCGCCGACAATCCGGGAAAATGGATGCTGCACTGTCATATGCTGGAGCACCAGGCAGCGGGTATGATGACGTGGGTAAATGTCGAAATTGAATAAATCTGCGGCGTTGCATCTTACTGCAATCACCTCTATTTGCCTTGATCGCGCCGGGCGCCTGCTTTACCCAAGGCGCATTGTTGCGCGGTGCCAGCAAAAAAACCGCTGAATTCTCAATACGTGGATTGAACGATGAGTGACGATGGATTGTTTCGTGAAGTGGATGAAGAAGTCCGCAGCGAAAAAATTGCACAAATATGGAAGCGCTTTGGCAATTTGATAATTGCCGCATGCGTTGCCGTGGTTTTGGGTGTTGGCGGTTACAAGGGTTGGCAATACTGGCAGGCCCAACTCGCGGAAAAAGCCGGAATGGAATGGTACAATGCTATTGCGCTCAGCGAAGCCGGCAAGGCAGCAGAAGCAGATGCGGCTTTTGATCAGATCACAAAATCAGGTCACAAGGGATATTCAGTGTTGGCAAAACTGTCCCAGGCAGCTCGCCTTGGTCAGGACGGCAAGATCGCAGAGGCAGTAAAAACTTATGACGCAGTTGCCGCCGATAGCTCCGTTGATCAACCCCTGAGGGATCTTGCCAAAGTGCGTGCGGCATACTTGCTTGTGGACTCAGCCAGCGTCGCGGATCTTGCTTCCCGTCTCGAGGGTCTGGATGACAACACCTCATCCTGGCGCCATGCTGTGCGGGAAATTATGGCGTTGGCTCATATCCGCGCTGCCGATTACAAGGCAGCGGACGAGCAACTGAGATTGATCCTGGCTGACGTAGCGACCCCCGCTGCACTGCGTACCCGTACCGTACTTGTATCGGCTCAAATACAGACACTCTTACCTGCAACCGTCAACTAGAAAGCCATTTCCAATGGCCGCGCAGACCGTACAGGCCAATCGGCTTCCATCACTAGCTATTGTTGGCAGGCCGAATGTTGGCAAATCGACATTGTTCAACAGGTTGACCGGCAAACGACTGGCGTTGGTAGATAATCGACCTGGCGTAACCCGGGACAGGCGCGAAGGCGACGCCAGCATAGGCGCGCTGAAGTTCCGCATAGTCGACACAGCGGGTCTTGAAGATGCCGGTCCCGATAGCCTGGCTCGTCGAATGACAGACCAGAGCAGGCAGGCCATTCAACGGGCAGACGTCTGTCTGTTCATGATTGATGGGCGCGCTGGAGTTACCCCATCGGATCGACACTTCGCGGAACTGGTTCGCAAGACCGGCAAACCGGTCATAGTCGCTGTCAACAAGGCTGAAGGTGGCAAAGGCGAGGCGGGGCGTCTGGAATGCTATTCGCTTGGACTCGGTGAACCGGTTGCAATCTCTGCGGAGCATGGCGAGGGCTTGGGGGATTTGCACGACGCGCTGGAAGAGGCCTTCAGACTCAACAACCCGTTAGTCGCAGACGAGCCTATGGAAGGGGAAATGGAGCGGCCTGAAGATCTGACCGAGTTCGATCCTGAAAACGAGGACGTGGGTGATCCACTTGCACCAGACCGACCCTTGCGTCTCGCCATCGTCGGGCGACCAAATGCCGGAAAGTCAACGCTTATCAATCGGCTTGTTCGCGAGGAGCGAATGCTCACTGGTCCTGAAGCAGGGATTACCAGGGATGCTATCGGTATTGATTGGGAGTGGCATGGCCAGCGCATAAAACTATGGGACACCGCCGGCATGCGCAAAAAGGCGCGTGTCAACGACAAGCTTGAAAAGATGTCAGTTTCAGATGGGCTGCGCGCCATCAAGTTTGCAGAGGTCATTGTGCTGTTGATAGACGCCACCCAGCCACTTGAAAAACAGGACTTGCAGCTGGCGTCGCTTATGGCGCGCGAGGGCAGGGCCATGGTCCTGGCCATCAACAAGTGGGACCTGGTTGATGAAAAAGACAAATTGCGCCGGGAAATCGAGATAGAAGTGACGCGTCTTCTGCCGCAGGTTTCCGGCATTGCCGTCGTCACATTCTCCGGATTGAGCGGTCGCGGCGTGCACAAGCTGATGCCTGCGGTTATGGAAACCTACAAGCTGTGGAACAAGCGTATTCCTACCAATAAGCTGAACGATTGGCTGGAAGAGCAAATTCAACGCCATCCTCCACCGGCACCAGGTGGCAGGCGCATCCGGTTGCGCTACATGACCCAGGTAAATGCCCGTCCGCCGACATTCGTGGTATTTTGCTCCAATGCGGCAAATGTGCCGGAAAGCTACACCCGCTACCTGATAAACGGTTTGCGCGAAGATTTCGGTTTGTGGGGCGTACCTGTTCGCATCAACCTGCGTGAAGGAAAGAATCCATATGCACACAAGGCGAAGAAACACCGATAAACCGTTGATTCGAATCTACATATAGCGAGCGCTGACTTCGCCCAATTCTGCGCATGTGCTGATGATCTCATCGCCAGGCGCAACATACACCAGTCCCGTTACAACACCGGTTGTGACGATATCGCCCGCTTTCAATGCCAGGTCATTGGCATTGAGATAGTTGGCAAGCCATGTCAGCGCAATGTCCGGCCCGCCCAGCGCATTGATGCCGGCGCCGACAGTTTCAGGTTCGTCATTCTTGCTCACGAAGAGTTCAAGCGCTGCGTAAGCGCCTTCCGCCAACACCTCATGCGCCGGACCAAGCGTAAATGCGTCATTGCATCCGCCGTCGGCTATATTCCACATATTGCCGTCTTCCAGGCCCCCCGGCAGCCTGCGGTTGACCAGTTCCAGCGACAGGTGCACTGAACCGACCGCTGCGATTACGTCTGCGACGTTGTGTTCTGCTTCACCGGCGGGAAGAGTATGCGCCATTGTGAAGGCGATTTCCGGTTCAACCAGCCGGATGGCTTTGTCATTTACGGGCACTTCGCCATCATTGGCAAAGGTGCGTTGGGCATAGATCGGACCAGGAAAAGGCCCGTCTGCACGCAACATGTCCTGTGCCATCTTGCTGGTGCATCCAATCTTCCAGCCGGTTTGTGTCCACCCCGTGAGCCTGGCCGCCTCGCATTGAACCGAAAATGCTTCGGCCTCGGTAGCCGGAGCCCCGTGGGGATATTTTTCCAGTTTGCGGCCCTGTACGCGGGCGTCCGCCAGAATTTTCGCAACTGTCATGAACCTATACCTTTTGTATCAGCCCGCCATCCCTGAAATCATAAATGCAGCCATTTCCAGTCGCATCGGGCGAACATAATGAAATCATGGCATCAGCGACTTGCGCCGGTGTTGGCAGTGATGCCTGATCCTCTCCTGGCATCGCTTGCCGGCGCATCCGGGTGGCTATTGGACCGGGGTTTAAGAGGTTTGCCGTGGCGTTGGTGGTTTCCAGTTCAGCCGCCCATGTACGCGCCAGCATTTCCAGCGCTGCCTTGGAGGTTGCATAACCTCCCCAATAGGCCCGTGCCTTGTGTGCCGCACCTGATGTCACAAAAACACTGCGGCCGGCGTCAGACGCCTTGAGTAATGGTTCCAGAGACCGGATCAGCCTGTAGTTTGCCGTTACATTGATTGCCATCAGGTCGTCGAATGTATCGGGCTTCAAATGCTGCAATGGGGTTAGGGTGCCCAAGATACCCGCATTGCCAATCAGAATATCAAGCTTGCCCCAACGCTCTGCGATTGGCGTGCCAAGCCTGTCGATACCTTCAAAATCCTTGATGTCGAGCGGCACCAGTGTGGCAGAACCACCTGCCGCGGAAATTTCGTCATCAAGCTCTTCCAGCCCGCCAACAGTACGCGCTGTTGCAATAACATGGGCGCCTTCAGATGCCAGTTTCAAGGCGATGGCTCGTCCAATACCGCGAGATGCGCCAGTAACAAGGCCTACACGCTTCGCCAGAGATTTTGCCATGGAAAGTTTCCTGAAAGTTTCTGCAAATCATGGCAATTGGCTTACGCCATGCCGGCGAATTTCAACCCGCTTCGGCCAACAGGGACAACTGGTGGGGATTGCCGCCGTCGTTATAGTCGGTAAGCGCGGTTGGATAGTCTCCGGTAAAGCAATGATCAGTGAATTGCGGCCTGACGGGATCACGCTTTTCGTAACCGGTAGCCCTGTAGATGCCATCCACTGAAAGAAAGGTCAGTGACTGCACTCCAATATACTCTCTCATTTCATCCAGCGTATGGGTAGCCGCCAGCAGCGCTTTCTGTTCAGGAGTGTCTATACCATAAAAATCCGGATGGGTGATTGGCGGTGACGCAATTGCCATATGAACTTCCTTGGCTCCTGCTTCGAACATCATCTGCACAATCTTGACAGAGGTCGTGCCGCGAACAATGGAGTCATCCACCAGCATGACGCGCTTGCCCTCGATGATGGCCCGGTTGGCGTTATGCTTCAGCTTCACGCCCAGCGCGCGAATTTGCTGTGTCGGTTCGATGAAAGTCCGCCCCACATAGTGGTTGCGGATGATGCCCAATTCAAAGGGCACATTTGCCTCCTGTGAATAACCAATTGCTGCCGGAACGCCCGAATCCGGAACTGGAATCACAACATCAATACTGGCGCCGGCTTCCCTTGCAAGTTCACGGCCCATCTCCTTGCGTACCTGATAGACTGAACGTCCACCAATGACACTGTCGGGGCGGGAGAAGTATATGTACTCGAAAATACATGGACGGGCCGGTTGTGGCGGAAACGGCTTTATGGACTCCACACCGTCTTCAGTGATGACCACGACTTCGCCATTTTCGATTTCACGTACGAACCGCGCACCGATGATATCCAATGCGCAGGTTTCGCTGGACAATATGTAAGCGCCGTTCAATTCACCAAGAACGAGAGGTCGAATACCAAGCGGGTCGCGCGCGCCAATCATTTTCTTGGATGACAGGCATACCAGCGTATATGCGCCCTCCAGCGCCTTGATGGCGTCGATGAAACGGTCCACCAGGTGCCGCTGCCGCGACCGTGCCACCAGATGCAGGACAGCTTCTGTATCTGATGTGGACTGGCAAATCGCGCCATCGGCAATCAGCGAACGCCGCAAGGCCAGACCATTTGTGATGTTGCCATTGTGAGCAACGGCAAAACCACCCGTGGACAACTCGGCAAACATCGGTTGGACATTGCGCAATACCTGCTCGCCGGTCGTTGAATATCGTGTATGGCCGACCGAGGCCCGGCCTTTGAGGCGTTGCATGGTGGACGGTTTGGAAAATGCATCACCGACCAGCCCGATGCGCCGTTCGGAATGAAACCGTTTGCCGTCAAAAGACACTATGCCGCAAGCTTCCTGGCCGCGATGTTGGAGGGCATGCAAACCTAAAGCTGTCAGGGCAGACGCATCGTCGTGACCGAACACGCCGAAAACGCCACATTCTTCGCGCAAACTGTCACCGTCCATGTCCAGATCGAAAGTAAGTCTGTCGTGAGCTTTCGTCATCATGCTCTGCCTTTCGTACTATCCGGCCGCAGACTTGGTCATCTACTGCTGGCCTTGTGTACTTTCAATAATCTGGTCGAGAGTACTGCGCTGATTGGACTGGTAGCCCTTATTACCCCCTCCGCCGGCACCTCGTCCAGCTTCGTCCCGTGAACGCGATGCACTGGATATTCTGATCTTGCTGTTGAGGTCTTCTGCCAGATCGGGTTGCATTAACCCGGCTGTCAGCATTGTATCCACAAGCAGGAAAGATGTGTTCTCAACCAGGGGCAAAAGCGCTGCATCCCGCAACTCATCAGGGATCATTTCTCGCGGGCTGTACCAGACGAACAGCGTAAACATTGCGACCATCAGAGCCAGGCCACGGGCCAGCCCGTACAAGAATCCCAGCGTGCGATCAATTGGCCCGGCACCGGATTCCAACAGGGAGTCGGTTAGTTTCACGGTAATGATTGACAAGATGATCAGTGATACCAGGAACACAGCGCCGGCTATCGTGACGAGAATCAGGGTTTCGTTGTCGCCCAGATAAAGTTTTAGCGCGTCGGATGCCTGATCGCGCAGTTCCGGGATAAAGAAAACCAGAGCAGCTGCTCCTGCCGCGCCTACCCAGGCTACGAGTGACATGAACTCCCTGACAAAACCGCGCATGATAGCCAGCAGGCCAGAAACCAGCATGATCGATACGAGTACAACATCGAGCCAAGTGAAAGACATATTCAAAACTCCCGCGGCATCAGCCGGTGCGGTCAAAGCGGCAAACGCACTTCCACATTTTCGAGACTTACCAGGCAAGCTCGCCAATAGAGCAACAAGTCAGGTCTATGTGGCATGGACGCTTGCCAAAATCAATGTGACAGTGTGGTTACACACATCGTAAATCGCATTTATCCCTGACGTCCGCCTGATTCCATGAAGTGCTCGCGCCGGTTCAAGCGAAACGCGTCCGGAAGGCAGGTTTTCAGCGGCCAGGCAGCAGGCAGAATGACTATTTTCAGGCAGGCAGCCTGGCGTGAGATGTTGCCGCAAAACTTCAGATTTCAGGCTTTGGGAAGCCCTGCAATGTAGGCGACAAGGTCGGCAACGCTGGCAATCTGGCGCAAGTTGGGGGCAGATCGTTGCTTGATCTCCCCACCGGCTGCGATAATCGCCGTTTCCAATCCCAACTTGGCCGCCTCACGCGCACGCTGATCACTCTGGCCCACGGGGCGTAGAGCTCCGGACAATGCAATCTCACCGAACAATGCGCATGACGGGGGAATCACCGCCGCTGTCAGGGATGACACCAATGCTGCCGCCACTGCCATGTCTGCAGCCGGCTCTTTGACCCGCAATCCACCTGCCACATTGAGATAAACATCCTGCTGGCCGACATTCACACCTCCATGGGCTTCAAGCACTGCAAGCACCATGGCCAGACGATTTTGATCCCATCCCACTACGGCACGCCGTGGCGTGCCAAGAGCAGATGGAGAAACCAGAGCCTGAACTTCCATCAGCAATGGTCTTGTACCTTCCATACCGGCAAAAATGGCCGAGCCTGGTGTCGGTGCTTCGCCTGATCCCATGAACAACCGGGACGGGTTGTCCACTTCGAGAAGGCCCGCATCCGACATTTCGAACACGCCGATTTCATCGGTTGGGCCAAAGCGATTCTTGACCGCCCGCAAAATACGGAACTGGTGACCCCGGTCACCTTCAAAATAGAGAACGGTGTCGACCATGTGCTCAACAACTTTGGGCCCGGCGATCTGACCATCCTTGGTAACGTGCCCGACCAGCAGCACAGCAGCGCCTTGTTGCTTGGCGAAGCGGATCAGCGCTTCGGCACCGGCGCGAAGTTGAGAAACCGTTCCCGGTGCGCTTTCGATGACCGGAGACCAAAGGGTTTGAATGGAATCAATAACCACCATCGCCGGCGGTTCGCCATCGCCCAGGGTCGCCAGAATATCGGACACATTTGTATCTGCCGCCAAAAGGACAGGGGATTTGCCCAGCCCCAGCCTGCGGGCACGCAACCGAACCTGATCAATTGCCTCTTCACCGGAAATGTACACGGCCTTGTGTCCGTTGCTGGCAACGCTTGCCAAGGCTTGTGTCAGAAGCGTGGATTTGCCGATGCCTGGATCTCCGCCGATCAAAATGCCGGATCCGGGGACAAATCCGCCACCTGCCACACGGTCAAGTTCCGTTATGCCTGTCTTTATTCGCTCCGGCACCGGTGTTTCGCCTTCAAGTCCGACAAGCCGCATTGCCCTGCCTTTTGGCATGGCGGCACCCTTTGCCCCTGAAACCGGCACCCGGGTTGATGTTTCCTCAGTCAACGAATTCCAATCGCCACAATTTTCGCAGCGACCGGCCCATTTTGAATAGACGGCACCGCATGCCTGACAAGCGAATCTCAGAGTAATCTTTCCCATAACGCCTGCATAGAACATAACAAGAACAATGTCGAGTGGATTTTCCGGCCCTGCCGGGATATCCATGGCGACAACCGCATGATGGATCACTGTTTGTGCTCACAAAACCGTTATTTCCGGGTGCTTTTCTGTCAGGTGAAATGCCGGCATCCGCAGTCGGTTCGCTGCCGTAGGTCAGGGGGCTTGGGACATTCTCATTCTAACTCAATGAAAAGGAAGTAATCACATGACACGAATTCGCACCCTTCTGACGGCCACTGCCGTGGCAACCACATTGGCACTCGGCTCCATCAGCGCAAAGGCAGCCGACATTGTTGACACTGCTGTTGCGGCAGGATCATTCAAGACACTGGTTACCGCTGTGCAGGCGGCCGGGCTTGTAGAAACGCTCAAGGGGGATGGCCCGTTTACGGTATTCGCTCCAACCGATGAGGCTTTCGCCAAGCTTCCGGCCGGTACTGTGGAAGATCTGCTCAAGCCTGAAAACAAGGAGAAACTTGTCGCTGTTCTGACTTATCACGTTGTGCCTGGAAAGGTGATGGCAGCCGATATCGCAGGCAAGGAAACAATGGCGAAGACCGCCCAGGGTTCCGAAGCCAAGATTGTGGCCAATGAGTCAGGTGTGATGATTGACGGTGCCAAGGTGGTTACCGCAGATATCTCTGCTGACAACGGTGTTATCCACGTCATCGACAATGTGATCCTGCCGAAATAGGAGCAGGATTTATCAATTCTGGTGCCCCGGACATGGCCTGAAGCCGTGTCCGGGCACTATGCGCTGCACGCAACGCGCCTTATCTTTGTGTATAGCAAGACAATTTGCTTGCCCAAACACCACTGACCTTGAATACTCCCGGGTGTACCTGGTAGTCATGCCTTTGATTGCGGGCGATAAAAACTGCTTGCAAGAGGTTGGATTCATGGCCGTTGATCACTCGTGCCTGGTTGATTTGAAGCGCTATCCAATTCATTTGCAGTCATCAGATGAATATCGCGAGCTAATTGTGCGAACTCAGGCTCAGCTGAACGAGGATGGCTGCGCGGTCCTGGGCGGGTTCGTGCGGGCGGATCGGCTGGCCGGCCTCGTTGAAGAGGCCAATGGCGTTGCGGACAAGGGGCACCGCTCGTTCAACAAAACCAACGTGTATTTTACCAGAGACAATCCGGCCTATCCGGAAAACCATCCATTGCGCCGGTTTTTTGATCGCTCAAATTCATTTGTACCAGCAGACAACTTCGGCGCTGGCAGCCATCTGCGCCGTATGTATGAGTGGTCATGTTTTTCGGCTTTCATACAGCAAGCCCTGCGTGAAACGCGCTTCTTTCGATATGCTGATCCGCTTGCCGATGTCATTGTGAATGTCGCGGAGGAGGGGGCTGGTTTTCCCTGGCACTTCGATACCAACAATTTCACCGTGACGCTGGCAATCCAGAACGCCGATGAAGGTGGTGAGTTTGAGTATTGTCCCAACTTGCGGACATTTGAAGATGAGAATTATCCAGGCGTGAAAGCGGTCCTCGATGGTCACCACGACCAGGTAAAGACACTTGTACTGCAACCAGGAGATCTGCAGATCTTCAAGGGCAGATACTCATTGCACCGCGTTAAGCCGCTTGTTGGTTCGCGCAAACGGTACGTGGCAATATTTTCGTTCGTTGAAGAGCCTGCCATGGTAGGCAGTCCGGAACGAACCCGACAATTGTACGGTCGCGTGCTGCCTGTTCATCTCGAACGGGCAGGCATGCGGGGTGATACGCTGGTCGATTGAGGAAGCAGCCGGGTTCTTGACCTCACAGTTCAATCTCTATCGGGCCTTCCTCGCGACCATGAATGAATTGGTCTACATAGGGATTGTTGCTCTGGTCGATTTCATTTGCCGGACCACACCAGACAATCTTGCCCTTGTAAATCATGGCAATGTCGTCACCGATTTTTCGGGCGGACGCCATATCATGGGTAATGGTGATCGTTGTCGCGCCCAGACGTTTCACGCTGTCGACAATCAGATTATTGATCACGTCGCCCATAATGGGGTCCAGACCTGTGGTCGGTTCATCGAAGAAGATGATTTCCGGTTCCGGTGCGATGGCACGCGCCAAGCCGACGCGTTTGCGCATCCCGCCGGATAGCTCCGACGGCGAAATATCTGCCAGTTCGGCACCCAGACCAACCTCCGACAGTTTGTCCAGAGCGATGGCCCGCGCCTCGGTTGGTTTCATTTTCTTACCTTGAATCAGGCCAAATGCCACATTGCGCCAGACGCTCAGGCTATCGAATAGGGCAGCCCCCTGAAACAGCATGCCGAACCGGCCCATCATTTGGTCCAGTGCCGGTCCTGTTAACCCGGTAATTTCCTGACCATCTACCCGGATCGAGCCCTTTTCCGGGTGCAACAGACCCAGAATACATTTCAGGGTTACCGATTTGCCGGAGCCTGATCCGCCAATCACCACAAGTGAGCGGCCCTTGCCAACACCAATATCAACCCCTCTGAGGACGTGGTTGGAGCCGAAAGACTTGTGAACGTTTTCAAGAACGATGTGCGGCACCGACATAACCGGCCTCACTCGGAAAACAGCAGCGAGGTCAGTGCATAATTTGCTGCCAGTATCAGTATTGAACCGGACACGACCGCATTGGTTGTCGCACGTCCCACGCCCTGCGCTCCGCCCTTGGAATTGAACCCGTGATAACACCCCATAAGCGCGATGATGAACCCGAACACAGCCGCTTTTATCAGCCCGGATGTGACGTCGGTGAATTCGATGAAATCCGTGGTGTTCTTGATATAGGCAGCATAATTGAACCCGAGCGAAGTGGTGCCAACGATAAAGCCGCCCAAAATGCCGATAATATCTGCAATGCCCACCAGTATCGGCATAGTGATCACCGCCGCCAGTATGCGCGGCCCAACGAGGTATTTGAACGGATTGGTAGACAAGGTTGTCAACGCGTCAATCTGTTCGGTTACCCGCATGGTGCCAAGCTCGGCTGCGATGGCAGCTGCCACGCGCCCGGTTACCATCAGGCCGGCCATGACCGGTCCCAGCTCGCGAGTGATGCCCAGTGCAACAATCGACGAAACCAGGTTTTCTGCGTTGTAGCGTGTCCCGCCAATGTATATCTGCAACGCCAACGCTCCGCCGGTGAAAAACGCCGTTAGCCCGACTACCGGCAGCGAGTTGTAGCCAATCCGGATGATCTGATCGATCAACTGTCGAAAATACCATGGCGGCAACAGCCCACGGATAACTGCATCGCGCGCAAATAGCGACACGCGCCCCACTTCCGCGAGCATGGAAAAAACAAAACTGCCGATGGTAGCCAGGAAAGTCACTGGAACACGTAGCCTCTTTATGTCGCTGTTTGCCTTGATCTCATAATGATGCATCCCCTGCAAATGCATTCAAGACGAGTACACTCTTGCGTAGCGTCTGCCAAGAGATGTCAGAATTTCATAAGGGATAGTGCCGGCCCAACGTGCCCAGTCGTCCACCCCAATGTTTGGGCCCAACAACTCGACTTCTGTGCCTGGTGACAGGTTTTCAGGAGCAAAATCGGTGACATCAATTGTGATCATGTCCATGGAAACCCGTCCTACAATCGGTGCACGCCGGCCTGTAATGCTAACCTCCGCTGGCCCGTCCTGAAATGCAGGCCAGGACATCGCCCGATGCAGGCCATCGGCATAACCGACACCAACGATGGCAATGCGGGATGGTCTTTCCGCCCGCCAGGTTGCGCCATATCCCACACCTTCACCCTTTGCCACGTCGCGAACCTGCAGAATTGGCGCGCGAAGGGAAACAACCGGCTGCATGGGGTTCGGTTTGTTAACCGCCGGATTACCGCCGTACAGGGCGACACCGGGGCGCACGATATCGTAAGCATAATCCGAACCCAAGAATACGCCTGGCGAATTAGCCAGTGATGCCGGCAGCGCTGGAAACAGTTTGCGCAACCGATTGAATTCTGTTCTTTGTTGCTCGTTGGATGTGTTGGTTTCATCGTCTGCGCTGGCCAGGTGGCTCATCAGCAGGCACAGGCCCGCACGATCCACAAGGTCGCTGCTGCGTGCAAGACTTTCTGCCTGCGTTGCATCAAGGCCCAACCGGTTGATCCCGGTATCTGCATGGATACCTGCTTTGTATTTGCCATCAGAGGTTTCTGCCCATTCGTTCACCTGTTCCGGACTAACAAGGCAGGGACGCAGATTATGGGCAATATAGAATTCGGACTGTCCGCCGAACAATCCGTCGAGAACATATATGATTGCTTCGGGCAGCTCCTCACGGACCTGTTTGCCCTCCCAGGGCAAAGCGACAAAAAAAGTTCTGCACCCGGCTTGCCAAAGTGCCTTGGCTACCTCGCTAACACCGCAGCCATAACCATCAGCTTTGATGGTTGCACTGCATTCGGCGGGTGACACGTGGTGTGCGATCATCCGCCAGTTTTCAGCCAGTCCTGCGAGATCAATCGTTAGTGTGGCACCGGCAAGTTCAGTCGGGATACCCATGGACGCGTCAGTCACGAATATCAGGCATGTAACCGGGACGCGCCAGGTTTTCAAATCTGGTCAGGTTTGCGTCAAAGTGAAGGGACACGGTCCCCGTGGGGCCATGACGTTGCTTGCCAATAATCACGTCAGCCACACCGACAACACCGTCCATGCGCTCCTGCCATTGCAAATGCTCCTCGGTGTTTGGCTTGGGTTCGTCACGGCCCAGATAGTACTCCTCGCGATAAATGAACATGACGACATCGGCGTCCTGTTCGATGGAACCGGATTCACGAAGGTCGGCCAGTTGCGGGCGCTTGTCTTCACGATTTTCAACCTGACGCGAAAGTTGTGACAGCGCCAGGATCGGCACATTAAGTTCCTTGGCCAACGCCTTCAGACCAGTGGTGATTTCAGTAACTTCCTGAACCCTGCTCTCCGATGCCCTGCGAGCAGACCCTGCCAACAGCTGTAGATAGTCGACGACAATCAGACCGAGTGTGCCACGTTGCCGTTTCAACCGCCGGGCGCGCGCTGCCAGCTGGGCAACAGTCAAGCCACCTGTTGCATCAATGTAAAGTGGCATGGCGGCCAGACGCTGGCTTGCCTCAACCAGCCGGTCAAATTCGTCGGGCGAAATTTTGCCCCGCCTGATCCTTTCGGACGGGATTTCAGCCTGCTCGGAAATAATACGCGTGGCCAATTGCTCACCTGACATTTCCAGCGAGAAGAAGGCGACAATGCCGCCGTTCTTCACGTTCATGGTTCCATCTGCGTTGTGTTCAGCGTTGTAGGCGGCAGCGACATTGTAGGCCAGATTTGTAGCTAGTGACGTTTTTCCCATTGCGGGTCTGCCGGCAAGGATCAACAGGTCAGACGCCTGCAGCCCACCAAGTTTCTCGTCCAGGTCCTTCAGGCCGGTGGATATGCCCGATAGTCCACCGTCGCGTTGATAGGCTGCTGCTGCCATGTCAATGGCTTCAGTCAGCGCGGTACCAAATGGCTGGAAACCCTGTCCATATTTGTCCGACTCGGCAATTTCGTAGAGCTGCTGTTCAGCATCCTCGATAAGCTGCCGCGAAGATTTGTCCACTGGCGTGTCAAAACTGTTGTTGACGATCTCGGAGCCAATATCGATCAGTGCACGTCGCTGTGCCAGTTCGTAGATTGTGCGGCCATAATCTTCAGTATTGATAATTGTGGTTGCGGAGGCTGCCAGCCGTGCAAGGTAGGCTGGGCCGCCAATATCCTGCAAGGTTTCATCTTGCTCAAAGAAGGATTTCAGGGTCACTGGCGATGCCAGATGACCAGCTCTGATCCTTGTCGCCACGGCTTCGTAAATCCGCGCGTGCACACCTTCGTAAAAATGTTCGGGCATCAGGAAATTGGATACCCTGTCGCATGCCTCGTTATTGACCAGAATGGCCCCCAACAAAGCCATTTCGGCCTCCAGATTGTGAGGGGCAGAGCGATATTCCTCGCCGTCAGATCGGTCGCCGCCGTCCTGATTGAGTTTGAGAACTGAATCCATGACACAGTTGATAGCGCGCCCAGCGGTCTGCCGCGAGGTCCAATATGCCTAAGCGCCTACCTTTCCACTATTGCTTGCCAAACTGTGGATAATGCCGTGATTCGGCGCCACGCGTCTTCACAACGGTGGTCGTCCGGCTTGACTGCCGCCGTTTAGTATGAATCTTGCCCTCAATTTTGCACAGCCTTGATTCTTCGCGGGCAATGTAGTCCCTGGTCAGGGGCAGTGCATATTGATTGTCGACTGCCTGAAGCTGGAAATTGTTTAGACCCAGATGGCGGAAACTTAATTCGGATGAGGCGAGATAAAATTCCCACATCCTGGCAAACTGCTCGTCGTAAAGAATAACAGCCTGGTCCCGGTTTTCTGCAAACCGTTTGCGCCATTCGGACAAGGTACGGGCGTAATGTAGCCGGAGGATTTCTATATCCGTCATGTACAGACCGCATTTTTCTATTGCCGGCAGAACTTCCGATAATGCGGGGCAATACCCGCCGGGAAAGATGTATTTCCTGATCCAGGCGCTGGTAGCACCGGGGCCGGCCGCGCGCCCAATTGAGTGCAGTACGAAGATTCCATCCGGTGCCAGTAAGTCACGCACCTTTCCAAACAGTTCGCCATAGTGGCTGACACCGACATGTTCAAACATGCCCACTGATACGATGCGATCGAATTTTCCGGTCAGCTCACGATAGTCCTTCAGCTGAAAATCGACCTGGCTCCCAAGGCCCAGTTCTTCAGCGCGCCGGGATGAAACCTTGTGCTGCTCCTCTGACAGGGTGACACCCGTCACTTGCGCGTCTGCAACCTGAGCCAGGTACAGGCCAAGCCCACCCCAGCCGGAGCCGATGTCGAGCACTTTCATGCCTGGCTCAACAATCAACTTTGCGGCCAGGTGCCGTTTCTTTGCCAGTTGTGCCTGCTCAAGGCTCTGGCCGGTTTTTTCGAAGTACGCGCAGGAATATTGCCGGTCATTGTCCAGAAACAGGTCATATAAAGCACCTGACAGGTCATAGTGGTGCGCGACGTTACTGCGGGCCTGGCTAATTCGATTGTCTTGCTGCAGCCGCTTCAACCGCTTGCGAATAACATACGGCAATTTCACTGGCACTGGCGCCGTTGAAGTCTCCAGGTTTGCCATTAACAACCTGAGTACGTCGTAGATATTGCCTTCGGTCACCGTAAGCTGGCCGCTCGTGTACGCCTCTCCCAGATACAGGTCAGGATCGATAAGCAACTGCAATACAGTACTGTTATCGTGGATTTTGAAACCCGTTGGTTTTCCGGTCAAATCGCCAAATTGGGTTACGCTGCCATCCGGCATGGCAACGCTCAGATTTCCGTGCTGCACCACATGGCTCAGCATTTGTTTGAGCAAGGTTTGCATCGTTCCGACTCCACGATCCGTTGCCGCCCAGTCGCAAAGTAATAGCTATTTTGGCAAACTCTTTGTTTTTGGTCAAATACCGTTAGGGTAATATTTCAAGCCTGCTTGTCCCGTCTTCGCAGCATTTCACTGCCGCGTGCGGTCGTTCAATTCTGAAATGCTGAAAAGAAATGCATGGATCACAGCCCACAAAGAAGAGCTGCCTGCACACCGCGCAAGCAGCTCCCATCCCGCTCACACGGCTTTCCAGCCGGCGGCGCGTGCTACTGTTCTTCGGCCTTCTTAACCTCAGCATTCTCCTCAGTAGCAGTTGTGTCTTCAGCTTCTTCATCAGCAGCCGCATCCGCTTCGGCTTGCTCGAACAAGTCTTCAGCAGCGCGGCGGATTTCATCACGTTCGTCAGCAGTTCCGGTCAGGACTTCACCGCGAGCCTGCGCCTCAGCTTCGTCTTCAGTGCGTGCGACGTTTATCTGTACGGTTGCGGAAACTTCGCCGTGTAGCGCAATACGCACATCATAAAGGCCGATTGTCTTGATTGGGTCGGGTAGTACGATGTGGTTTCTGGTAACGGCAACACCGGTATCGCTAGCGGCTGCTGCGATGTCGCGGGTTGACACTGACCCGTAAAGTTGACCGGATTCGCCAGCCTGCCGGATCAATACGTAGCTTGAGCCGTCTAGTTTTTCCGAATCGGATTTGGCGGCCTCGACGGCTGCAGTATTCTTGATTTCGAGCTCGGCACGTTGGGCTTCGAATTTTTCCATATTCTTTGCAGTTGCCCGCAGCGCCTTGCCGCGCGGCAACAGGAAATTACGGGCATAGCCGTCTTTGACGCGGACGGTATCACCCATGGCGCCGAGTTTTTCGACACGTTCCAGTAGAATGATTTGCATGGTGTGTTGCTCCTAGAGTGGTTCACTTGTTTGAGTTGAGTGCAAGACCGCCTCAGTCAGGCGGTTTGTTTCGTTTGCGGATGTCGAAGCTTTGGTCGAACAAGGCGAGCAGGATCAGCGGCACGATTGCGATTGCCGACAGGAACAGCATGGACAGGTAGAACAGCCCAAGCAGGAAGACACGCATGGGATGGTTGGCGAGCAATGCGTGCATGACAGCCAGTCCCAGTATTGCGTATGCCAGCATCAACGCTGCAGTAAAGACCCACGCGATCGCACTCAGCGTGCCCGGCAGCAAGGTTCCCACCGCGGCGACCGACAATACCCAAATTGCCCAACGCGGAAATGCCAGTTGAGAGAACGGTGCCCACGGTCTCAGTCCGGTGCCCGTCTTGCGCAAAAGACTACCGGCCAAATACATATTCACCATGGTGGAGAGGCACCAAACGATACTTAGTGTGGCAGGCAGGACCCGAACAATAAGCGATTTCAATCCCTCGATTTGGTCCGCCGCCGGCGCGTTGGGTTGTTTGGCCATTTGATCGAAAAACGGTTGCAAGACCTCCCCTACCGTGGCGCGAAAGGTAGCGACATCAGGTCCTAATGCCAAAATCAGACAAACACTCAGTATTGCACTTGCAATTGCGGTCCATACCACCAACCGGCCTTCCGGGTACCAGACGATATCCGTTTCGGAAACCTCGCCTTCATCGGAAGGGGCAACTGATGCAGGTCTGTTCTGAAGGGCCAGATGTGTCAGGGCAACCGGTGCAATGCCGGCGCTGAGCGCAACGAAAAATGCAGCTTTCCAGCCAAAGATGATCAGATAAGCGACAACCATAACCACGGCGCCGAGTGCGGCAGTCAGCGCACCCCAGCCAAGTCCGGCAACAAACAGCGGAAAAGAAGCCAGGTAAATCAGGAACAGGCCCATCGCATTGCCCGAACTGCCGCCTGCCTGCAGCAGACCAGCCGTTAACCCGGCGATTACACCTATTACTATCCAGTTGTTCATCATCTGGGCTGTCCCGCATCTTGCGATGGGTTAGACGCGGATCGAAATTGTTTGCGCCAACCGGTTGATACTGACACCATCAATGGTCAGGCAGGCATGCCTGACCAGAGAAGTGTTTGCTGTTTACTTCACAACGTAGGGCAAAAGACCCAGGAAGCGTGCCCGCTTGATTGCTTTGGCCAGCTCACGCTGTTTCTTCGCAGAAACTGCAGTTATGCGGCTGGGCACAATCTTGCCGCGTTCTGATATATAGCGCGACAAAAGACGCGAGTCCTTGTAGTCGATTTTCGGCGCATTGTCGCCTGTGAACGGGCAGCTCTTGCGGCGGCGAAAGAATGGTCTGCGTGCACCTGACATCAGCTGTTTCCTTTTTCGCTGGAGGCGTCATCACGCGGTGGGCGCGGGGCGCGGGGGCCTCTGTCACCACGATCTCCACCCGGGCGGTCACTACGTTCACGACCGGCACGCATCTGTACCGACGGTTCTTCTTCATGTTCTTCAACACGAACGGTCATGAAGCGGATAATATCTTCATTGAGACCCATTTGACGCTCCATCTCGGCGACTGCCGGCGCTGGTGCGTCGAGGTTCATCAGGGCATAATGAGCTTTGCGATTCTTGCGAATACGGTAGGTAAGTGGTTTCAGGCCCCAATATTCAGAGCGCCCGATTGAACCGCCATTATCAGTGATAACGGATTTGAACTGATCTGTAAGTGCATCCATCTGCGCGGTGGAAATATCCTGACGCGCCATGAATACATGCTCGTACAATGGCATGAATTCAGCCTTTCTTTTTGTTTCAATACCTTGTGCCCAAACACATTTTCCGGCGCATAGCCTCCCCCGAGCCCATCGGATTGAAAGGCTCGAGATACCGGTTCCTCGAAAGAGCAGGGACACGGGAAGCCGGGCTTTCATGCCCTGTCATGTTCAGGTAACGAACATGACCTTCCGTTCAGCCCCCGACCGGAAAACCGTTCAAGAACGGGCGCTTTATACGGCAAACACGGCAGTTTGCAAGCTCAATCCGTATTGCCGTCGTCATGCGGCAGGTGTTTTGCCCTCGAGCACTGTTGCCATCTTGCCGCTGTCGATGTTGCCGCCGCACAAAATGACCCCGACACGTTTGCCCCGCATCAATTCTTGCTGTGCCATCAAGGCGGCAAGCGGTGCAGCTCCGGCGCCTTCTGCAGCATTGTGTGTTGCGCGATAATAGAGCCTTATCGCCTCCGCTATCTGATCGTCGGAGACTTCGACAATCTCGTCTGTCCCCTTTGATATGATGTCAAGCGCATCGGGATGAGGTACCCGCACAGCCATGCCATCGGCGAAAGTGGTCGCCGAGTTGGTTTCTACCGGACGGCCCGCATCTACCGACAGTTTGTAGCAGTTTGCGTTCTCGGAGACGACCGCAATAACCCTGGTCTTCAAACCCAACTGATCGCGGGCTGAAATGACCCCGCAACAGCCGGAGCCCATCCCAATAGGTACGTAGACTGCATCCAGTTCACCTGCAGTTTCAAACAGCTCATGCGCATATGTCGACACGCCCAGCACAAGTTCCAGGTGGAAAGATGGAACCATGTCTAAACCGCGCTCTTCGGCTATCTGCATGCAAGTGACCCGTGCTTCGTCGAAATCCTGACCGGTTTCGATGAGATCCGCGCCGAGGGCCTTGATCGCCGCATTTTTCTCAACCGAATTGCCGTGCGGAACGACGATGGTCGCCTTTACTCCATTGCGCGATGCAGCGTATGGGATCGATTGGCCGTGATTGCCGCGGGTTGCGGTGATCACCCCGTTGGTCTGTCCGCGTTCGATACGCCGTCGCATATGAACCAGACCGCCACGCACCTTGAAAGCGCCGATCGGTGTATGATTTTCATGCTTCACCCATGTTTCGATGCCAAGCTCAGCCTGCAACAGTGGCCAGGCATACTGTGGAGTGGACGGCATTGCCTCCCGGATGATGGCGCGTGCGTCTCTTAACTCATCTGGTGTGAACATGGGCACGGACGCTTGCATAAGCCGGCTTGCTTGACAATACATGGTCGGCCATGCTGCAAGCCCGCTACGCCTTATTCACAATATTCTCTTTCTGGAGACCGCAGAAGTGACAGTTGCATTTACATTTCCAGGGCAAGGGTCCCAGACGGTTGGCATGGGCAAGGAACTTGCCGATGCCTTTCTCGCCGCTCGCGATGTGTTTGAACAGGTTGACGA
>CAJICM010000024.1_pt1 | contig 21677 bp, 22 predicted proteins | sample 9199691 | NCBI WGS metagenome assembly CAJICM01 (sample SAMEA7708338, study PRJEB35096) | sediment metagenome | biome: marine neritic benthic zone biome [ENVO:01000025]; feature: sediment [ENVO:00002007]; material: shallow marine sediment [ENVO:03000034] sea grass bed [ENVO_01000059] ...
GTCCTGGAATCTCACTTTTAGCTTAGCTGATTGCAAGACATGCAGTGCAGACAATGCTGCGTTGCAGCATTTTACATTGCAATGCAGCAAGCCGGTCATGATCTTCGTCTACAACCACTGCATGAAGACATCCGTTTGTGGATGTCTTTGCCAAAAAAAGACGGAGAAAATCATGGCTGTTACAGCTCAGTTCAACGAAATTTATACTTCGGCTACTAGCAACAACTCACGCGGTTTTTTTGCTCGCCTCATGACCCGCGTCTGTCTGAATAGTGAAGCACGTGCGATCCACAGGCTTGAGACAGATTCCGCTCATCTTTTGGATGCCGATCAGTTGCGCCATATCAAGGCGGACTTCGCAGCTCGCAAGGCTAGAGCTGAAATTTAGGCAATGGTGATTTTGTAGCATCGAGTTGCGAACAAGGCCAAACGGGCCGGGTTAACTTACCCGGCCTTTTTTCTTGCAACACAGGCCTATTGCATGACAATTGTATTGCTGCCCAAGTTTCTCCGCAAACAATCCGCATTAGAACAGGGCAGGTTGAGTGCCAAGCCGTTTGCAATCGCGTTTTTCGCGGGTAAATTCATGATGGCGTAGAGGATATTGTGTTGGTTGGAATAGTGTCATTGAAATCCATACTGTTTGCCGGATTGGTAATATCGGGATCATTGTTTGCAGTGCCTGCTATGGCCGCCAGTGATATTGAAACTTGTCTGGGGAGAACAACAGCGCTGGAGCGTATCGGCGCCTGCACGAGGGCCATCAAGGCCGGATTGTCCGGCAGGCAACTGGTCGATGCTCATACAGCACGAGGTGTAACATATGCGCAGTTGGGTCAGTTGGATAATGCGCTAATCGATCTGACAACGGCTCTGGATAAAGAAAAAAGTGACGCCGACATTTGGGTTGCCAGGGCACGCGCGCTGTTCAGCAAGCGCGATTATGACAAGGCCATGCTGGATTTGGCCGAGGCCATGAAACTGGATCCGGAAAATTCGGTTCCTGTAAATCTGATGGGCAAGAACCACTTCATGCTTGCCAACTACGATATAGCGCTGAAGTTTTTTGGTGATGCCATCAAACTGGATCCAAACCATTACAATGCATTTGTGAACCGTGCGACAACATATTACCGAACAAACAAATTGCCCGAAGCCATGAAAGATGTGAACTCGGCATATCTTATGCTGCCACCCGGCGATAGTCGGCGAAGAGGTTTGATACAGCTGAAAGTTGCGATTGAGCGTGCATTTGCATCGCAGCAACAGGCAGCTCCCGCTTCCAATTGATGCGTGGAGCCTTTTAAGGCTGTCATCCGAAGGTTGAGTTGTCTGCCATCTGCGCGTCCGCCGCTCTTTCTTCGCACCGCAACGACCGATGGACGGGCCTCGCGCATTGCCCGTCGTACCAAGATGTCTGCTTCATACGCTTCTGCCTTGTTGCTGAACAACTGTAATTTTTTAACCCGGCGTCGACGTTTACCCTCCTATAAATGAATTGTACTGGTGATGGTTGCACGCAATTTGCTACCGTTTCGATGCAACAGACCGATGAGGTTCAATGTTGCCTCGACCAGATGCAAAGAAGCAGCTAGACTCGTTTAGAAACAAATTTGAATCGCACTATTCCATATAAGGACGATGTCGTGTCAACCGAACTATTGCTGCCACAGGTGACCATGCCGGGCCTCAGCTTCCGCGAATGGCAAGCAGGTGACGCAGCAGCTCTGGCACGCTTCATGACCAGGCCTGAATACAATCGGTGGCTGGCTCTAAAGGTGCAGACGGTGGCTGAGGTCGAAGTGCTGCTCAAGCGCCATCTGGCGCGCCAGAAATCGAAAGGCCGAAGACACTTCAGATTGTGTGCGGTCGACGCCGGCACCGGGGAGTTGATCGCTGAAGGCTTCATCTGGTTGCTGGGGGGCCAAGCAGCAGAAGTTGGATGGGGTGTGGACCCGACGGTGTGGAGTACCGGCTGCGGCACGATGATGGGCGAAGTTCTGTGTGCCATGGCCATTGAACGTCTTGATGCGGCTGAAGTTTGGTGCAAGGTCATGTCGCCAAACCTGGCTTCCGCGCAGATTGCGAGAAAACTGGGGTTTTCGTTGCAACGTACAGTAATGCCTGGGTCGACCGGACTAAATCGCAGTCACGATGTTGAAATTTTCCGGCTGCTTAGCGAGGAGTATTTCGAGCGCGGTTATGCCGCTTGATTCCAGGCCGCCCTTGTCGGCAATTGTGATTGGTGCCGGCCCCGCAGGGCTTATGGCAGCCGACACAATGGTGAGAGCCGGGCTTAGTGTCACTGTATTCGACCGCATGCCGTCCGCCGGACGGAAATTTCTTATGGCTGGCAGGGGGGGGTTGAATTTGACCCATTCCGAGCCAAGTGAGTTTTTCCTGCAACGCTATGCCGAAGCTGCCGCGTGGCTGGACCGGTCGATTGAGCAGTTCCCCCCGGAAGAGTTACGTGCCTGGGCAGATCGTTATGACGAAGTAACCTTCGTCGGCTCATCGGGTCGGGTTTTTCCAAAGAGTTTTAAGGCCTCGCCGTTGCTGAGAGCGTGGTTGCGCGAGCTGCACGATCTGGGGGTTAGGTTTGAAACCCGAAGAAACTGGACCGGTTGGACCGACTGTGGTGCGCTTGCGTTTTCAGATGGCTCCACTGCAGATGCAGACGTGTGTGTGCTGGCTTTAGGCGGAGCCAGCTGGCCGAGGCTTGGAGCCGATGGAAGTTGGGCGTCCGTGTTGGCTGCCAGAGGTATTGATGTGAAGCCGCTGGTTGCGTCCAACGCCGGTGTGAACTGTGCCTGGTCTGATACTACGAAACAACGCCATGCAGGAGCTCCGTTGAAACGTGTCGCTGCTACTGTGGCTGGCCGAACCGTGCGAGGAGAAGCCCTGATCAGCCAATCCGGCTTGGAGGGTGGTGTTGTTTACGCCCTGTCTCGAGAGCTGCGCCACGAGTTGCAAACCAGCAACCGCTGCACTCTCACGCTTGATCTGCGCCCGGATCTTGATGTCGCGCAGTTGACTGCGAGGTTGGCGAAAGTGCCCCGCAAACAGTCTTTGTCCAACAGATTGCGAAAAGGGGCGGGGCTGGCACCGCAAGCTATTTCCGTTTGGCGCGACAGTGTGCAAACGCACGTACCGGAAACCGATGAGGCAATTGCCGGTTCGCTCAAGGCTGCCGCGTTGAATGTCACGGGAATACAGCCGGTTGAAAAGGCAATTTCCACTGCGGGCGGAATCGCTGCCAGTGAATTTGATACGCATTTCATGCTGAAGCAATTGCCGGGGGTATTCGTCTGCGGCGAGATGCTGGACTGGGATGCACCAACCGGGGGTTATCTGTTGCAGGCGTGTTTTTCCACTGGCCGAGCTGCGGGAAAATACGCCGCGCAATTCGCACAGAAAATGTTCACGGATTGATCTCGGGCGACCCGGTGAATTTCCGCACAACGACATCGCATTTTTATTGCGGGGAGATGAAATTTCAAACATTCTCCATCCCATCGGTATCCCTAAGGAGACATGTCAATGACTGTTGCCACACCATTGCGGCCTAACCGCCTTGAACACTTTGAAGATCGCGTCGACCTTGCCGCCGCCTTCCGATGGACGGCGCGCCTGAACCTGCACGAGGGTGTTGCCAATCATTTTTCCGTGGCGGTGAACGAGGACGGCACACAATTCCTCATGAACCCAAACCAGATGCATTTTTCCCGCATAAAGGCATCGGACCTGTTATTGCTGGATGCCAATGATCCTGAGACCATGAGCCGGCCGGGTGCACCCGACCCAACTGCATGGGGGCTGCACGGGGCCATTCACCGTTTGTGCCCGCATGCTCGTGTTGCCCTTCATGTGCACTCAATCCACGCGACCGTCCTGGCTACGCTGGATGACCCGCACCTGCCACCGATCGATCAGAATTGCGCAATCTTCTTTAATCGCTATGCGATTGATGATCAGTACGGTGGCCTTGCCTTTGAGGAAGAAGCTGAACGCGCCTGCAGCCAACTTGCGGACCCGACCAGGAAGGTCCTGATCATGGGCAATCACGGCATCATGGTCATTGGTGATACCGTCGCAGATGCGTTCAACCGCATGTATTATTTTGAACGTGCCGCTGAGACATATATCAAGGCATTGTGGACAGGGCGCAAGCTGAAGGTCCTGTCGGACGAAGTGGCCGAGAAAACCGCCCGCGAGATTGAGCAATACCCCGGTCAGGCAGATTATCATTTCAGCGAGCTGAAAAACATTCTGGATGAAGATGGGTCCAATTATGCCGACTGACCAGGGTGGCAGATCTGGGTCGAACTCCAAGTGGAACTACCATCCCGAGTTGCCGCTGGCCGACAAATCGGTATTTGCGTGGCCGCCTGATCTGGGTTTCCTTGCACGCTGGTTCTGGCGTAATTGGCTGACGCTCAGTGAAAGAGTATTGCTGCTGCTACTGTCTTTTGCCGCCTGGTACTGGCTGTATCCTGGCCTGGATGAAGCGAGTGTGTTGGCGTTCGGCTGGATTTTCCAAACATGGATCGCGAACTTGGTGCTTATGCTCACGGTTGCCGGGTCGCTGCATTATTACTTTTACATCAGGCGGGGGCAGGGCAGTAGGTTGAAGTTCGATCATCGCGATATGGCCAACAGCAGTCGCAGCTTTTCGTTCTCGAGCCAGGTATGCGATAATATGTTCTGGTCGCTTGTCAGTGGAGTTTTCTTCTGGACGGCGTTTCAGGTGATCACCCTGTGGGCCATGGCAAACGGCTATTTGCCGACGACAAGTTTTGCCAGTAACCCGTATTGGTTTGTCGGATTTTTCATACTGGTGCCAATCTGGTCGGCATTTCACTTTTATTGGGTTCACCGGTTGTTGCATGTCCCGTTCCTCTATCGCCACTTTCATTCGTTGCATCATCGCAATGTGAATGTCGGGCCATGGTCCGGGTTATCCATGCATCCGGTTGAGCACCTGTTGTATTTCACGTCCGTGTTGATACATCTGGTTGCCGCATCACATCCGGTCCATGTTATCTACAATCTGCACTATCAGGCGCTGGGTGCAGCCATGACCCACACCGGATATGAGGATTTGCTGGTCGCCGACAAGCGAAGGCTGGCGCTGGGCACGTTTTATCACCAGCTGCATCACCGGTTCTTCGAGTGCAATTATGGTAACCAGGAAATGCCCTGGGATCGTTGGTTCGGCACATTCCATGATGGTACGGAGGAAGCCACGCGCATGATACGCCAAAGAAAACAGTGTATGCATTCAGGTTGACTTGGACGGCTTGTCTTCATTGCATGCCGTGATCATGTGTCGTGGTGTCGCAACCTGAATTGCGCTAGCACTGATTTCAGATACTGCTTCGTGCAAAGCTGGAGCACAATTTGCCATGTTTCTATCGGTGTTTGATATTTTCAAGATCGGCGTGGGACCGTCCTCGTCTCACACAATGGGTCCGATGACGGCGGCTGCAAGGTTTCTGGACGAGTTGCGTTATGGAAAGACGCCGATCCCCGGAGCAGGTGCAGCTGCTCACCTGCAGTGTTCATTGCATGGGTCGTTGGCGTTTACCGGAAAGGGTCATTCCACTGATCGCGCCGTGACGTTGGGGTTTTGTGGATTCGAACCGGCGACAATTGATCCCGACGACGCAGAACAGGCTCTGACGCATCTTGCCGAGACCCGGGTGGTTGAGGCCGAAGGGCTGGGTCAGCTGAAATTTGACCCGGACAAGGACTTGATCTTTGACTATGGGCCGCCGCTGGAGGGTCATGCAAACGGCATGGTGTTCCGCGCATTTGATGCCGCGGGTGCACTGCGGCTGGAAGAAACCTATTACTCTATTGGCGGCGGCTTTGTATTGACCGCTGATGAACTGGCCGACCTGGATCGCACACCGGCGGGCCTGAAAACCGCAAAGAAGCAAGCCGGTTACCAGTATCCGTTCTCAACTGCCAGGGAAATGCTGGCGCTGGGTGCCAAATACGGCAAGTCCATTGCAGAGATGAAGCGCGCTAATGAGCAGGCTCATATTGACATTTCTCAACTCGATGAACGCCTCGACGACATCTGGAAAACAATGTCAGGTTGCATTGATCGGGGCTTGCGGGAGGAAGGCAATTTGCCCGGGGGCCTCAAGGTTCGGCGCCGTGCGAAAAAAATACATGAGCGTCTTGTCGAGCAGCGTGGCTCCAACATGGCGCAGCCACATGTGGCTAACGACTGGATGTCAGTCTATGCCATGGCGGTGAACGAGGAGAATGCCGCTGGCGGTAAAGTTGTCACCTCCCCCACAAACGGTGCCGCCGGTGTAGTTCCGGCGGTCATGAGGTACTATCGCGACCACTGCATCGGCTCCACAGACGCCGGATTGCGCACGTTCCTGCTGACAGCTGCAGCCATTGGCGGGTTGATCAAGCACAATGCCTCGATTTCCGGCGCTGAGGTAGGCTGTCAGGGAGAAGTGGGGTCGGCGGCTGCCATGGCGGCGGCCGGGTTTTGTGCAGCGCTCGGCGGGACCAACGAGCAAGTCGAGAATGCTGCCGAAATTGCGCTCGAACACCACCTTGGAATGACTTGTGATCCGGTCGGCGGCCTGGTGCAGGTGCCATGCATCGAACGCAATGGTCTGGGCGCCATCAAGGCCGTGTCGGCGGCATCACTCGCACTACACGGCGATGGCGAGCATTTCATGCCGCTGGACAACTGCATCGAGGCCATGCGCCAGACCGGACAGGACATGTCTGAAAAATACAAGGAGACCAGTCTTGGTGGTCTCGCGGTGAACCTCCCGGAGTGTTGAACAAAAGCCCCGTTTGGCCTGAAGCTTGCTCATTCCTTAACACAACATGGCAAAGCTGTATCAATAAGGCACACTAAAGGGGCCCAGGCATGCTCAGGAAGATCTTCAAGGTAGGCAAATGGGTGATCATTGCGGATTTGTCGTTCGGGGTGGCAATCAATGCTGCCTGGGCGATGGGGGTGATCAACCCGCTGGGTTGGGGAGTAAACCTGGCCGGCGCGCTTCAGACAACCCTGCAATAAAAACTGCCGACGCCTTCTACAAACCCCTCCAGATGGTCGCCGCGCACCACCGGACCGACACCTGATGGTGTACCCGACATGATCAGATCGCCTGCGGCCAGTTCGAACAGGCCGGACAAGTACGATATAATTTCCGGTACTTTCCAGATCATCTGGTTCAGGTCGCCTTCCTGGCGAACCTCTCCATTGACTTTGAGCCATATGTTGCCGGTATCCGGGTGTCCCGCCTGAGATGCTGCAACCAGCGCAGACATCGGCGCAGAATGGTCAAAAGCCTTGCCGATTTCCCAGGGGCGGCCGGCCTTCTTCATCTCGCCCTGCAGGTCGCGGCGGGTCATGTCGAGTCCGGCACCGTAGCCATAAACGTGCGACATGGCATCGTCCAGCGCAATGTCAGTGCCGCCGGATTTCAGCGCCACCACCATTTCAATTTCGTGATGCACATCGTTTGAGGCGGTCGGGTAGGGGAAAGCAATCTCGCCGTCTGCATCTGCAGTAACAATGTTCTCCGGACATTTGAGAAAGAAGAACGGGTCTTCCCGGTCCGGGTCATGGCCCATCTCGATGGCGTGCGCGGCATAGTTGCGGCCAACACAGTAGACCCGCCGTACAGGAAACGTGTCCGATGTACCGGCAACGGGTAGGGTGGTGCGGCTGGGTTGCGGAATGACGAACGACATGGCGGATGAATTCTCAGGTGAAGGTGCAACGACTGTTGAGGACGGTTTAGCTTTTTCAATGTACCCGCGAAAGCACTATTTCACACAGCAAGGAGCGATGAAAAACACCGGTCACCAGAGTTTGCAAATTGCCAGGTTTGCCATAGCCGGGACGTGGGGTCCTGCAAGAGGTCCTGACTCTAATGGTCTCCGTACCAAACAGCACCATGGGCTACCGACAGTCATAGCCGGTAAAGTCTGGAGGATTCATTTGCAAACCCGCTCCATCGTATAAACGATGCAGCTGTCATCTGCCTGATGTCAGTGAAGACTTGCTCCCCCCGGTCAATTTGCAGCAAAGCTTATCCAACTGAGCTTTCGCGTCAAGTGTGAAATTCAGTATCGTGATAATTTCATGCGAGCAGAAAGCAAAGTTGCGATCCGTCCCCTGCCGCTGCCAGGCTAGCTGTATCTCGCCAGAAGTGGTTCCATTTGCACCAAACAGCCGCAAAATCACAAGACAAGCAATATGGGTTCACTTGAACCCATAAACCTCATCTGGAACCACTCAAATCCGCGTGACGCCACAATAAACACAAAAGAACGACTTGTTCTTTTTAACGAACGGTTCTATATATCATCTCGGTTGATCGTTTTAACGAACGAAATGGAGTGACGTGATCATGCGGTATTATCCGGTATTTCTGGATCTTGAAGCAAAAACCGTTGTCATCGTGGGTGGCGGTACCGAAGCTGCGCAAAAAATGCGGTTGATGGCCAAGACACCGGCGCGGATTGTTGTCATCACACCGTTTGCCGAGCGCGAACTTTGCACCGAAATCGACACAGCAGAAGCGTGCCTGATATCGCGAGAGTTTGACGCCGATGACCTATATGGAGCTTCCCTCGTATATGCCTGCGGTTTGGAAGAGGCAGGCGAAGCTGCGGTTCTTTCTGCGGCGACCGAACGCAATATTCCCGTCAATGTGGTTGACAAGCAGGACAAATGCTCCTTCCTGACACCATCCATCGTCGATCGTGGTGCGCTAACCGTTGCCATTGGTACAGAAGGTGCAGCACCGGTTCTGGGACAGGGCATAAAGGCACATCTGGAGGCCTTTTTGCCGCCTTCCATGGCAACGCTGGTGGAAAAAGCTGCCGAGCTGCGCCCACGTGTTGCCCGCGCCCTGGAGAAAGGCAGCCCTCGCCGTGAATTCTGGCGTTCCTTGTTTTTTGGTTCTCTACGCGCCTCGTTTGATCGCGATGCCGGCGCCGGCTTTGAGCGGACGCTCGATGATGCACTGTCCGGCACCACAGTTGAGCCTACAGGGTCTGTTTCGCTGGTAGGCGCGGGTCCCGGTGATGCTGAGTTATTGACCCTGAAAGCCCAGCGGCGACTGCAGGACGCTGATGTGATTGTCCATGACCGTTTGATCGGGCCCGGCATTCTGGAATATGCCCGCCGTGATGCCGAACGCATAGATGTCGGTAAGACGCCGGGCAAACCGTCGATCGGCCAGAACCGCATCAACCAAATACTCAAAGATCATGCTTTCGCGGGCAAAAAGGTTGTTCGCCTGAAAGGCGGTGATCCATATGTGTTTGGCCGTGGCGGGGAAGAACAGGCAGCCCTTGTTGAAGCCGGCATTCCTGTTGAGGTGGTGCCGGGTATCACGGCTGCAGTTGCATGTGCCGCATCCATCCGGTTGCCGCTGACCTGGCGGGGGGAAAACCGCAGTTTCACAGTGTTGACCGGGACTGCCGGCGACGGCGCCGCGGACCATGATTGGGCAGCACTGGCAAGACCAGGGGCCACTTTCTCGATCTATATGGGTGTCCGCCAGGCAGGCCATATTCAACGCAAGTTGCTGGCAGCCGGTATTGCCGATGAAACTCCCGTCGTCGTGGTGGAAAACGGCACCCGCGCCAATCAGAAAACCGCGGTGGGCAGCATCGCCACCCTGACCAGGACATTGGCAGTGGGCGCCATCAAGGGGCCGGCCATCATTTATGTCGGTCTCGACCCGGCACGTTCTCACGTGCTTGACGCCCGGCTTGAAGCCCAGGTCGCAGCAGCAGAAAGGATTGCATCATGAATGACAGGACCGAAGACTGCGGTGAATATGTCGTCACGGCAAACGAGGTTTTGTCCGGCGATACTGTATTTCGCGACCCAGAATCTAAATGGATGCGTGGCATTGACCACGCAGCTGTCCTGAAGTGTGAAGATGCAGGTTTTGTGGCGCTGGGTGAGGCTCAAAAGGATGAGCGTGCCAACATTGTGATGGGGGCCTATCTGGTCGAGGTTTCGCGTGAAAGTGGTGCCATTCGCCCGGTACATATCCGTGAGCGCATCCGGGCGCTGGGACCGACGGTCAGGGCCGATCTGGCGCTTGCGGCCGAAGGATTTTCGACAAGCGAGGTTGTGGACCTATGAACATGCATGTGAAGCCGGAACCCAACATGTACCGCTATGACGAATTTGACCGCAAATTTGTTGACGCCCGCATTGCCCAGTTTCGGGATCAGGTTGCGCGTCGCCTCGAAGGCACAATCACGGAGTATGAGTTCAAGCCCATGCGCTTGATGAACGGTCTCTATCACCAGCTTCACGCCTACATGCTGCGCGTGGCGGTGCCGTACGGGACCATGTCATCGCGCCAGCTCAAAGTGCTGGCCGACATCGCCGACAAGTATGACCGTGGCTACGGTCATTGGACCACGCGGCAGAACATTCAGTACAACTGGGTCCGGTTGGAAGAAACCGCCGACATTCTGGACATGCTGGCCAGTGTGGACATGCACGCTATTCAGACTTCAGGCAACTGCATTCGCAACACCACCACGGACCCCTATGCCGGCGCGGCCGCCGATGAGTTGGCCGACCCGCGCCCGGTGTGTGAGTTGATCCGGCAATGGTCGAGTCTGCATCCGGAATTCACCTATCTGCCGCGCAAATTCAAGATCGCGGTTACCGGCTCGCCAAATGATCGCGCAGCCGTCAAGGTACACGATATCGGCCTGCGCTTGCACTTGAACGCTGCCGGCGAGCGCGGCTGGGAAGTGCTGGTTGGCGGTGGGCAGGGTCGCACCCCCATGGTCGCTGTAACGGTTCGCGACTGGTTGCCGGAAGCTGACCTGCTGTCATATCTGACCGCCGTTATGCGGGTATACAATCTGAGTGGACGGCGCGACAACAAGTACAAGGCTCGCATCAAGATTCTGGTTCACGAAATGGGTGCAGACGCGTTTTCTGCGGCGGTGGAAAAGGAATTTGCCGAAGCACCGAAAGAGACCCTGGAGGTGGATGCACGCGAACTGGCACGCATCTCGTCCTACTTTGCGCCGCCCGGTTGGGAAAATTTGCCGGCGTTCGTGCCGGAAATTGAGGAAAAGAAGCTGGCTGATCGCGGATTCCGCCAGTGGCTTTCTGCCAATACGGCGGCCCACAAGGCACCGGGCTATACAATCGTCAATGCCTCGTTCAAGCCGACTGGCGGCATTCCCGGAGATGCCACCTCCGGACAGATGCGCGCGGTCGCAAAGCTGGCGGAAAGATATTCCTTTGGGGAAATCCGCGTCACTCATGCGCAGAACCTGACCATGCCGCATGTTCGAACCAAGGACCTGGTTGAGGTCTGGAAACTACTCAAGCGGCACGGCATGGCGGAAGCCAACATCGGCCTAATCGGTGATATCATTTCCTGCCCAGGACTGGATTATTGCGCCCTGGCAACAGCGCGCTCCATCCCGGTAGCGCAGGAGATTTCAACCCGCTTTGCCGATATCAAGAAGCAGCACGACGTCGGTCCGCTGAAGTTGAACATTTCCGGCTGTATCAATGCCTGCGGCCATCATCATGTCGGCCATATTGGAATTCTCGGTGTCGACAAGAAGGGCAGGGAATTTTACCAGATCACACTGGGTGGATCGTCCAGCGAGGATGCGTCAGTTGGCAAAATCCTTGGACCGGGATTCGGTGCTGATGAGATTTCTGATGCAGTTGAAACAGTGGTCGATACCTACCTGAACGTGCGTGAACAGGGTGAAGAGTTCCTGCAAACCTATCGTCGCCTCGGCGCGGCACCTTTCAAGGAGGCGCTTTATGCCAATCATTGAAAACAATTCCTTTGTCGATGATGCCTGGTGCCATCTGGATGATGGTGACAGTGCCAAGGATCGCAGCATGATCATCGTACCGCTTGCGCGAATTGAAGAGGCTCTGGCTGACTGGCCTATGGACCACCGCGGTCTCGGTGTCGACTTGCCGAACGACATAGATGTCGCCACGCTGTCGCCGCACCTGGCACGCGTCGACATCGTCACGCTGAGTTTTCCAAGCTTTGCAGATGGGCGGGCATTTTCACAAGCGCGCAGCATTCGTCACACGGAAAATTTCGCCGGCATCATACGGGCTCGCGGCAGCTACCTGCCGGACCAGTATGGTTTCCTGCTGCAGTCGGGCATCGACAGCTTCGAGGTATCCGGTCGATTCAGCTTGCAAGAATGGATTCGCCACGCCGATGCAGTACCGACGACCTACCAGCGTGACTATGCAAACGGAGGCCTTGCCACGCGCCCTTTCGCTGAGGCGGGCTCCCGGGCGGCACAACCTCACTACGGTTAGTTCAAAACAGTGTTTTTGGACACCAACGGCAATGGCGGTCCCGTCCGTTTTCAAGGGCAGAAGGGCGAGCACCTGCCCTTGTTGAATGGTCTTGAAATCCATTGGATTTCCTGTGACCCTTCGCCCTGTCACTAGGCAAAATATCTTCCTGCAGAACGGATAAGATTAAGGGAGCCGGACTCTGGATTATCACCTAATCCAGCCGGATTTTACCGCTGCGCCTTTTCTTGATCAATCCGCGTCGGGCTTTTGATTCCAGCCGACGTTTTCTCGAACCAAGTGTCGGACGGGTTGCAACGCGTTTGCGCGGAACGTGTGCGGCTGCTCGTATGATGTCCTTGAGACGTTCCAGCGCATCGCGCCGATTGGCGTCCTGCGTGCGATGCCGCCCGGCCTCCAGAACGAGTTCGCCATCATTTGTCAAGCGGCTGTCACCGCTGCTGAGAATCCTTTCGCGAATCCGGTCGGGCAGGGACCGTGACAAACGGACATTGAACCTCAGCTGCACGGCAGATGACACCTTGTTGACATTCTGCCCGCCCGGACCGCTCGCTCGGACGAATTTTTCATGCAGTTCGTCATCTGACACCCAGATGGTGTTGGTGATCTGAATACGTGCCATTGCTAGTCCGGCTTTCAATGTCTGGACGCGAAACGTTTGAATACAATTCTAACACATACGTTGCCGCACGATTGCGCAGCGCAAAAATGACCACTCGTACGGCGTTTTCAACACTGCCGACCTTGTTCCTGGTACCTGACGGGTATTTTCTGTACTGCAGAAGCCTTTCCAGATCGAAATCTTCGTGAGCATGAAACAGCTATCAACTTGACCGGTTCGGTTACGAGGCTGCTTCCAGTTTGTCCTGGGTTTTCGTTTCAAAATCGCTGGCATCATGGCGTTCATGAAGTTGTTGGTCGGGCCGGCCTGAGACCCGGTTCACAATGCGCCCACGTCGCACGGCGTCGCGTTGCATGATCTGTTCGTTCCACCGGTTCACATGTGAGTATTCATGTGTGCTCAGAAATGTTGCAGCCGAATAAACCCGGTTGGCAACCAGCGCGCCATACCACGGCCAGATGGCAATATCTGCAATGGTATAGTCATCGCCACACATGAACTGATTATCGCGGAGATGCTGGTCGAGTACGTCGAGCTGGCGTTTGACCTCCATGGCGTATCTGTTAATGGGGTACTCATACTTTACTGGCGCGTACGAGTAGAAATGTCCGAAGCCGCCGCCGAGATATGGCGCGCTGCCCATCTGCCAGAACAACCATGAAAGACATTCGGCCCGTTTCGTACCCTGAGTGGGCAATAAGGCGTCGAATTTCTCGGCCAGATACAACAGGATTGCCCCTGATTCAAACACCCTGGTAGGGGTCTCGGTGCTGTGATCCACAAGCGCCGGGATCTTCGAATTTGGATTGATTTCGACAAATCCACTTCCGAACTGGTCGCCTTTGCTTATCCTGATCAGGTGCGCGTCATATTCAGCGCCTGAGTGACCAAGCCCCAGCAACTCTTCCAGCATTACAGTGACCTTTACTCCATTGGGAGTGGCAAGCGAATACAATTGCAAGGGATGCTTTCCGACAGGCAGTGCCTTTTCGTGAGTCGCACCGGCAATCGGTCTGTTCAGACCGCCCCATGCACCTCCCAATTGCTTGTCCCATTTCCAGATTTTGGGCGGTGTATAGGTAGATGAGTCAGACATGTTGCAGGCTCCGTGGGATAAAAACAAGAATGGCGGGAGCTCTGGATAACACAAGTCAATGGACAGTTCATGCCAAATTTGCGTTACAGAAAATCTGCTCGATCTTGCAACAATCTGCGATTGATCCGGATGCAAACGACGTAGGGATGCTCAGCTCAAGATACAGCTGGATTCGCCGTAAATTCTAGTGCATAAGGATGAGTGTTCTGGCACAGCGAAATTCGGCAGGTGACAAACTCATGGTATCAAACAGCGACAGACAACCGCAGAGCATGCTGCAACAGTTCCGGCGAAAGCGCGCCAGAACAATACATTCTGCAGGGCATTATATAACGAGACGGTTGGGAACCTTCTTTTATAACCAGTCAACTGTTCCCACCGACCCGGTTTTCGGCAAAGAGGTTTTCCCGCTGCTGAAAGATTTCGAGGACCAGTGGGAAACCATTCATGACGAGATTAAGGAAATCCTGAAGCACCGGGAAGCGGTACCGTTGTTTCATGAAATTTCGCCGGATCAACGCAGTATCTCAAAAGGAAACAATTGGCGGACTTTCATTCTGTACGGCTTTGGAACGCGATCAGACAGGAATTGTGCACAGGCGCCTGTTACAGCAAGTCTGCTGGACAAGGTGCCCAATATACAAAATGCCTGGTTTTCCATTCTTGCTCCAGGATACCACATACCGCCTCACAGAGGTGTCACAACTGGAATCTTGCGAGCGCACCTTGGTTTGATTGTGCCAAAACTCGCCAAAAACTGCCGTATGGAAGTGGGCAACGAAGTATGTGTATGGCAACCGGGAGAAGCCTTTGTTTTTGACGATACCTATCGCCATGAAGTCAAGAATGACACGCATGAAGAGCGGGTGATTCTGATTTTCGATTTTGACCGTCCAATGCGGTTTTGGGGCAGGGTCCTGAATTCGGTTTTCATCAGATTGATCAAGCTCACAGCTTATTACAAAGAACCCAAGAAGCGTATGGAAAACTACGAGGACAGGTTTGAAGCAGCAGTTCGATCGGCAGAAGAAACGATGGAAAACCTCGCCGACCCCGGTCGTTGACGCAACCGGGGCCAACCGCAAGCAACGCTGCTACTCTGCCGCCATCTGGCAACTTGGTGTAGAATGCGATAGCGCAACTTCCTCATCCGTCATGTAGTCTGGAATTGCTTCAAACAATGGCGATGACAGATATCTCTCGCCGGTGTCCGGCAACATGCACAGGATTACCGTTCCTTCGGCCGCAGATTCCGCGATCTGCATGGCGATAGCAAATGTTGCACCGCCCGACACCCCGGTAAAGACACCTTCATTCTGAGCCAGTTTTCGCGACCATTCCATCCCGACGGGGCCGGCCACCGGGATAAGGTCATCATAGTAGTTGCCATCAATAGCTTCTTGCAGGACAAGAGGAATGAAGTCCGGCGTCCAGCCCTGCACCGGATGGGGCTCGAAGGCGGGATGGCTGTGGGCCGGTTGTCCCATTTCATTGCGTCCCTGTGCCGTCCCGGAGCCGACTATTTGAGCGTTGGCGGGTTCGGACAGAATGATCTTTGTATCAGGACGTTCTTTTCGCAGGACCCGTCCAATTCCGGAGACAGTACCACCGGTGCCATATCCCGTGACAACATAGTCCAGCCGGTCTCCTTCAAAATCGGCCATGATCTCGCGCGCCGTAGTGTTTTCGTGGATTTTGGCATTGGCATCCGTCTCGAACTGACTGGCCAAAAACCATCCGTTGGCGTCTGCAAGTTCCACGGCCTTGTTATACATGCCGAAACCCTTTTTCTCCTTGGGTGTCAGGACGACCTTGGCGCCGAGAAACCGCATCAGTTTTCGCCGTTCCACTGAAAAGCTTTCGGCCATGGTCAGTACCAGCGGATAGCCCTTGGCAGCGCACACCATCGCCAATCCGATACCAGTATTGCCGCTGGTTGCTTCTACGACGGTCTGCCCGGGTTTCAGCGCGCCGGACCTTTCGGCCTCCTCTATGATGGAGACGGCGAGCCTATCCTTGACCGATGCGGCAGGATTAAACGCTTCGGCTTTTACGTAAACCCGCACACCTTTTGGCGCGAGGTGGTTGATGCGTACGCATGGTGTATCGCCGATTGTATCCAGAATGTTGTCGTACAGCTGTCCACGGCCCTTGGTGCTACGTGATGATGTCATGAATTTGGTCTCTCGGTTCGGGTGGGGTTGTTATTTTGCCGGTGATACTATCAGCGTTGTGCGATGACGCAAATTGCAATCAACCCGAGTGCCCTGAAGTCGGTATCGAAGAATTTGCAAGTCGCCAATATTTGGCCTAAGGGTCAGCCACCTCCAATGTGTTTCCATCGCCGGACTGCTCGCAAATGCTGCAAATCCTGGGTCTGATTTCCCCACTTTTTGGACTGATCATTATTGGTTTTGTTACGGCTCGCATTAACCGTCAACCAATTGAGGCGCTGGGCTGGCTCAATATATTCATCATTTACGTGGCGTTGCCGGCGCTGTTCTTTAAGCTGTTGTCGAAAACACCTGTCGATCAGCTGGCAAGCTGGGACTTTGTCGCTACCAATATTCTGGTTACATATCTGGTTTTCATACTGACATTCATACTGGGGATCTTGGGGACCAGGGGTAACATTGCTGAAGCCACGGTGCAGGGATTGGCCGGCGCTTACGGCAACATTGGTTATATGGGGCCGGCTATCGCAATTCTTGCATTGGGTGAAAAGGCTGCCATCCCGGTTGCAATAATATTCTGCTTCGAAAACATACTGCATTTTGCCCTTGCGCCGGCGCTTCTGGCAGTGTCGGGGAACACGAAACAATCAGCGGGAGCGCTGGTTGTGGAAGTCATCGGCAAGATACTGTTTCATCCGTTCATCATTGCAACGGTTGTCGGTGTGGGATTCGCTATTCTGGGGCTGCAGGCACCCGGGCCATTGGAGCGCCTTATTGACTATCTGGCGCAGGCGGCAGCGCCATGCGCCTTGTTTGCCATGGGCGTTACACTGGCACTGCGCCCTATAAGGCGAATGCCGTTGGCGCTCGCATATATCGTGCCAATAAAGCTGGTCGTTCATCCCTTCGCAATGTACGTCGTGTTGAGTTACGTAGGAAATTTTGAGCCAATATGGGTGTTTACAGCCGTATTACTGGCTTCACTGCCAACGGCGACCAATGTGTTCGTTATTGCTCAGCAGTATGGCGTATGGGTTGAGCGTGCGACAGCCAGTGTCTTGATATCGACGGCAGCTTCCGTGGTGACGGTGTCGACGCTGCTCTACGCAGTTAGCACCGGTTTGCTGCCTCCTGACTGGTGGCCGGCCAATTAGAACGAACCAGGTTTTGATTGAATCAACACCGCGCTCTATCCCTTTGTTATCGCACTTTTGTTCACAAAACACCGGTATCCACTTTTGTGAAAAATTCTCTAGAAGGGCAATTCAGCGACAAAGGTCTTTCGCTGTCCACCGGTGGGATGATGAACGATCAGCGTGTGGGCGTGCAGCATGAGCCGCTGGGCAGACGAGGCATCGCCGTAGAGCGGGTCACCGAGGATCGGATGACCAAGCTCTTTGAGGTGAACCCTTAGCTGGTGCGAGCGCCCCGTGTGCGGTGACAATTCCAGCCGGGTTGAAGTGTCGCAGCGTGATATCACACGCCAACGGGTAAACGCGGGTTTGCCCGTATTGTGACAGACTTTCTGCAACGGCCTGTTTGGCCAATCGGCAATCAGCGGCAAATCAATCTCACCTTTATCAGGCTTGACGCGGCCGGACACAATGGCCTGATAGGATTTGGCCAGGTGCCGTCGTTCGAACTGCAGGCCCAGATGCCGCTGTGCGCCAGCATTCATAGCCATTATGAAAACGCCTGATGTGTCGCGGTCAAGCCTGTGTACCGTAAGAGCGCGCGGGAAAACAGATTGAACGCGGGCCTCGAGGCAATCCGCGAGACCGCGGCCTTTCCCGGGTACCGAAAGCAGTCCTGAAGGCTTGTTCACGACCAGCACGTCATTGTCGCGATGTATGACATCAAGGCCGGTATCGGCAGGTGGCTTGTAAACCTGTCTGTTCATCTTTCTCGCAATGCAAACCACGCGCTCGCTGAGGCCAGGAGCACAATAATGATATTCAGCAATCCGATGGCAGGAACCGTGATGTCGGCATCGAACATGGCTCCGTAAATTGCGGGAGACATGGCGCTGGCGAATATCATTGCAGCAGTCGCAACAGCCTTGATTGAGCCCAGGTATTGGACACCGTAAACCTCTGCCCAAAACGGTGCGGTGACAGCACTTGTCATTCCCGACGCCGCGCCGAAAGAGACCAGCACGCCAAATATCCATGCATCATTGTTACCAGCCATCAGGCTAAAGCCGCCAATCACCATTGGCAGGGTAAACAGCGGCATTAAGGCGCGCGAGCCGTTTCGGTCGACTGCAACTCCGGCCAGCATGGAAAAAGCGATGGATGAAATCGCGTATGCCATTAACAACAGGTACCAGGTCTCCAGGGCCCAGTCCTTTGAAGTAACTATGTGCTGATGGTGAAACATCAGGCCGGTGTTGAGAAATGATGGCGCCAGTACCACCGGAAGGACGCCGTAGAACCTTGCGTCGCGCAACATTTCACCCCTTGTCCATTGACGTTGGACACGGGTAGGGCCTCTTGACATTGCCTCCGTTTCGAGGATGGCCATTTGGTCGAGGTAGCGACCATGGCGCCGCCGGTGGTCGGCAATTAATGCAAGCAGTAGCGGTAGCACGATACAAGCCGCGACGAGACCCAGCGCATACCATGAATTTCGCCAGCCGATTGCTACAATCAGCGCTGAAATACTGATAGGCAGTGTGGCTTCGGCGAGGGTAAAACCCTGATTGACAATGGCGGACGCCTTGCCACGAACAGTCTGATAGTAACGGTTCACCGACGTTACGGCGATATGGTGCATCAACCCCTGACCAAAGTGGCGCAACAGGAACAGAGCCAGCAATAGTGTAACCCAGCCCGTGCTGCTGCCGGCAACAAGACAGGCCGAACAAAGGCCCAGAGTTGTAACGCCGAACACAACGCGCAGGTCGAAGCGGTCGATCAGTTTGCCCGACCACAAGATGACGGCGGCACTTGTCAGCGTGGCGAGCATATAGGCACTGCCAAAATCGCCATGACTTAGATTGAAGGCTGCCCTGATATCAGCATTGAACAGGGATATAACCAGGGTCTGGCCGGGCGCAGACGCCAGGGAGGCAAGCGTCCCAAACAGCAGCAAGCGCCAGTCGCTCAACAGTTCAGAGCGTTTCCCGCCTACATCTGCCATGGATTTCTTGCCTGCAAGTTTTGAGAAAGCTGGAAACTGGCGCAGCACGGCGACAATGGCAATAGTCCATGGCTTGAATTGCCAGACAATTCAGGGATCTCGGCTGAAAAACCATAGGTTGTTATGCATAAGCCAGGCAGAAGTTGGAACTCGCCGTGCCAGAGCATTTCTCACAAAAGTGGATACCGGTCTTGTGCAAAAGAAATGCGACAACAAAGGGATAGAGCGCCGTTCTGATTCAATCAAAACCTTAATCGCTCTGTTGCAGGATTATTATGAGCCGTAGCGCTGAATTGTGCGGTAGTTCATGTTAAGGGCAAACAGTTTCTTGAGATCGCTGCCCTGGTAGTGTGGTGGGTTTGCCGGCACTGCTTCGGTCAATGTGTCAGAAGAATAGTCCGACGTAGCGGTGCTGGGGGTTACAGCAAACAGAACCAAGGCAAGTATACAGATCAGGCAAATCCCGAATTTCGCAAAAATGTCCATCGCCGCCCCACGTCCAGAATCATAATCCCTCTGGGGAGATTAAGGCCGCATTCTGGTTACTGAAAGGTTAACCAGCGTTTCAGTAATTGCAGAACACGAAAACGGCTGGCTCTTGCCTGAAAACAAGAGCCAGCCTTTTGTCTCCCGCTCACTATGACCGGGTTTTGAAGTGATGTCAGACCGAGTAGTACATATCGAACTCAACTGGATGCGGTGTCATTTCATACCGCATGTTTTCCTCCATCTTGAGCTCGATGTAAGCGTCCAGCTGGTCTTCAGAGAACACGCCGCCGGCCTTCAGGTACTCACGATCACCATCCAGTGCTTCCAGCGCTTCGCGAAGCGATGCGCAGACAGTCGGGATATCCTTTAGTTCTTCCGGTGGCAGATCGTAAAGGTCCTTGTCCATTGGATCGCCTGGGTGAATTTTGTTCATGATGCCGTCCATGCCAGCCATGACCATCGCAGCGAACGCCAGGTATGGGTTGGCGGTCGGATCAGGGAAACGAACCTCTACTCGCTTGCCGTTCGGTGATGCAGTCCACGGAATACGGCACGAGGCAGACCGGTTGCGAGATGAGTATGCCAGCAGAACAGGCGCTTCATAACCTGGAACCAGACGCTTGTAGGAGTTGGTGGACGGGTTGGTAAAGGCGTTCAGCGACTTGGCATGCTTTATGATGCCGCCAATGTAGTAGAGGCAGGTTTCGGACAGGTCTGCATACTGGTTGCCGGCGAACAATGGTTTGCCGCCTTTCCAGATGGACTGGTGGACATGCATACCAGAACCGTTGTCGCCGTACACTGGTTTTGGCATAAAAGTTGCCGTCTTGCCGTACTGATGTGCGACATTGTGGATGGCATATTTGTAGATCTGCAGATGGTCGGCACACTTGGTCAGGGTTTCAAACTTGATGCCAAGCTCATGCTGCGCCGCGGCCACTTCGTGGTGATGTTTTTCTACCGTGACACCCATGGACGCCATCGCTGCCAGCATTTCACTGCGAATGTCCTGGCCGGAATCGACCGGGTTCACTGGAAAATATCCGCCCTTGGTCCTCGGACGGTGACCCATGTTGCCCATTTCGTAGTCTGCATCTGCGTTGGACGGCAGTTCCGTCGAATCCACCTTAAACCCGGTGTTATATGGATCTGCTGCAAAGCGTACGTCATCGAACATGAAGAACTCGGCTTCAGGGCCGACCGTGACGGCATCGCCAATTCCGGTGGATTTCAAATAGGCCTCTGCCTTCTTGGCAGTGGTCCGCGGATCGCGCCCATAGGCTTCTCCGCTGCCAGGTTCAAGGATGTCGCAGAACACTGCAGCTGTTTTTTGAGCGTAGAAGGGATCGACATGCAAGGTGTCTGGATCCAGCATCAGGACCATGTCGGACTCATTGATTGCTTTCCAGCCGGCAATGGATGAACCGTCAAACATCAGGCCATCAGCCCACACGTCTTCATCGATTGTGGAGATGTCTTGCGTCACATGCTGCATCTTGCCGCGCGGATCTGTGAAGCGCAGGTCTACATACTTGATATCGTTGTCTTTCAGGTACTTCATTGCACCTGCAACAGGAGAAGGATTTTTGGCCATCTGTTTGCCCTCGTAGTCTTTCAGTTAAAGTGGGTTGGGGATCGTTTTCTAAGGTTTTGTCGTCTATTTGCTCAGCCTCATTACAAGGCTTCCACGCCAGTTTCTCCGGTGCGGATGCGGATTGCTTCGTCAACTGTGGAGATGAATATCTTGCCGTCTCCGATTCGCCCTGTACGTGCCGCCTGCATGATGGCTTCGACAGCCTGTTCGACCAA
>CAJICM010000169.1_pt1 | contig 21561 bp, 22 predicted proteins | sample 9199691 | NCBI WGS metagenome assembly CAJICM01 (sample SAMEA7708338, study PRJEB35096) | sediment metagenome | biome: marine neritic benthic zone biome [ENVO:01000025]; feature: sediment [ENVO:00002007]; material: shallow marine sediment [ENVO:03000034] sea grass bed [ENVO_01000059] ...
GCTCGCGGTGATCCGCCGTTGGCGGATGAAGACGGAAACGGTACAACTTTCATGGCACTCAAAACCTGCTTGAACTACTTACAAACCCCGGATTGCAAACAAACACGCTCAACGATCACGCGATGCAACCTTGCGGGCCGGTTTGTCCCCGGCCCCCGCAAACGGAACCAACACTGCAGAACCGGCAAGACGAAGATCTACCCGTTCAATTCCCGAAGCCAGAACGCCAAACCGGGCATCCAGGTCCGCTAGATTGGCTAGAGCCAGCTCCACTTGCTTTTCAGGCAACAACGCCTGCCGTCCACCTTCAAAATACAAAGACCAGCGGCGTCTTCCCACACGGGCCGCAGCCTTGATTTTCGAATTTAACTCAGGCCATGCTTCAAGTTGGTTAACAAGTTGAGAAACGTTCTCCTGAGCCCCCTCGCCTGTCACAAACATCAAATGTGAGAATTTGCGAGCGTCAAAACTGGCGATTGCCGATCCTTCTCGATCAATCACATAGTAGTTGCCATCGCGTTGCCAGACAGCAAACGGTTCACGTTCGACAACTTCAATTTCCAGACGATTAGGTGGCAAGACGCGCACGCTGGCTTCCTGCACCCAGTCAAGATTCAGCAGAATGGAACGCGCATTGTTGGCATCAAAACCGATCAATGACCCGCCAGGGTCAACACCGATCGCTTTCAGCACCGTCGCACCGTCCATTCGCTGCAGACCGGCGATCCGGATCTGTTCGGCTGCATACCCGAAATACGATGATACCTCTCCCACCAGGCCTCGTGATCCGCTCGTCGATCCCGACAGATGATTACCGGTCACCAGACCGTATCCAGTCACCAGCGTCAGCATGGCAACCGCGCTGGAGCGAACCAGAACACGACTTGTGCGGCGGTTGGACAATCGCTCTCCCGCTCGCAACCAATCTGAAAGGCTGACCCAGAAAGGCGCTCGGCAAAATTTGCGATATCGCCGGGTGATTGAGTTTCTGCTCACCGGTTCAACCCCGCATCGTTGATCATCCAGATCAAAAGCTCGGCAAATTCATGCCCGGCATGAGTAGCCATTTCCGGCACCAGAGAAGTCGGGGTCATACCCGGCTGGGTATTGATTTCCATAAATATCACTTCGCCATCGGCACCTTCCGTGTCGTTGTAGCGAAAATCCGAGCGGCTCACCCCCTTGCAACCAAGTTCCGTATGGGCGGCAAGCGCATATTTTTGTATCCGGCGGTAAACTGAATGCGGGATGTCAGCCGGCAGTATATGCTCGGATCCGCCGGGTTGATACTTCGCAGCATAGTCGTAGAAACCTTCCGTTGAGATAATGTCGGTGACACCCAACGCCACGTTTCCCATGACCGCACAGGTCAGCTCTCGACCTGGCACGTAACGCTCCACCATGACCTGATCGTCAAGATCGAACCCTTCCCCCTCCACCATGCTGGCCAGCGAATTGCTACCTCGTTCCACAATATGAACCCCGACACTTGATCCATCAGCAACCGGTTTCACCACATAGGGCAACGCCATGACATCATGATCGATGGCTTCACAAAGCTGAACCACCTGGTGTTCGACAATAGGCACTTTGACCCTGGCTACCACTGATTTGCAAAGATGCTTGTTCATGGCCAGTGCGGACGCCAGCACGCCTGAATGGGTGTATGGAATTTTCATGGTTTCGAGGATCGCCTGAATATGGCCGTCCTCTCCCCATTTGCCATGCAGCGCGTTGAATGCCACATCTGGTTTCAGCTCTCTCAGCTGATCAATTATATCGGGCTGGACATCCACCTGGGTAACTTTGAAGCCGACATCTTCAAGACCTTTGGTGCAAGCCTTGCCTGAGACGAGCGATACTTCCCGCTCGCTCGACCATCCACCCATCAACATGGCAACATGCGTTAGTTCAGGATCACGTTGTTCCATTACTCAACCTCAGCAGAACATTCTTTGATCGGAATCGACCAGGGAAATCACCCAAAACCAGGTTTCGCAAACTTGACTGGTGCGCCACAGTTAAACACATGTCAAAACAGCACCTTAGACTGTTCCGTTGATTCATTTCCAGGTTCAGCCATCGTGGTCGCGTGCCACAACACCGATGCGCTTGATCTCCCACTGCAGATCGACACCGGAATGCTCCTTTACCCGCTCGCGCACCTTCTCTCCCAGTTGTTCAATCTGGGCAGCCGACGCGCCGCCCTCATTGATCAGGAAATTGCAGTGCATCTCCGACACCTTCGCAGGTCCGATAGAAAATCCTCGCATGCCGGCAGCGTCGATGAGTTGCCAGGCTTTACCGCCTTCCGGATTCTTGAACGTTGAGCCACCTGTGCGCGACTTGATTGGCTGACTGGCCTCGCGTGCCGCCGTGATCTCATCCATATGGGACCGGATTTCGTCTCGATTGCCTTCAGCACCCTGAAACAGAGCAGAGGTAAAAACCAGGTCTGCCGGTGCCGTCGAGCTTCTGTAACCGTAACCCATGTCCTCGTTTGACATGATGTGAAGCATCCCCTTGCGATCAATACCACGTGCCTCGATCAGGATATCGCGGATTTCGGCTCCATGCGCACCCGCGTTCATTCTCAAAGCGCCGCCGATTGTGCCCGGTATACCTCTCAGAAAGGTTAACAAAGTAATACCTTGCTGCAGTGCAAATTGGGCAAGCCGTATGTCCGGTACAGAGGTTCCTGACCGTACTCGGTAGTCTTCCTCCACTTCCATCTGGCCAAAACCACGCCCCAGCCGGATCACGACCCCGGGAATACCACCATCTCGGACCAGCAAGTTGGATCCAACACCGATTACCTGTACCGCAATGTCCTCATCCAGGTTTGCAAGAAAAGCAGCAAGATCGTCTTCATCCGCAGGCGCATACAAGACGTCAGCAGGTCCGCCCACACGAAACCAGGTAAATTCAGCCAGAGACTTGTCCAGCTCGATGCGACCGCGTACCTGTGGCAATCTGCGCGCCAGTAGCGCGCCCGGCGTTGTCATTGATCAGCCGTCCCGCCTTGATAGTGCGTCAAGTTCGTCAGGTAGTGTATACGCCCATTGCGTAATATTGCCGGCGCCCAGGCAAATAATCACATCGCCGGATTGAGCGGACTCGTGAACCAGCGGAGCAAGTTCGCTACTGTGCGAAATCGTAGACACGTTTCGATGTCCCCGCGCACGCAATCCATCTGCCAGCGTCATATGATCGTAACCATCGATTGGTGCTTCACCGGCCTCATATACCGGGGCCAACACGACCTGGTCAGCATCATTGAAACACGAACTGAATTCATCAAAGAGACTTTCCAGCCGGGTATATCTATGAGGTTGCATGACCGCGATTACTCGCTTGTCGGCAACGCCGCGAGCCGCTTTCAACACCGCAGAAATCTCAACCGGATGATGCCCGTAGTCATCGTAGATGTCGATTCCGTTACTCGATCCGGTCAGCGTAAAGCGCCGCTTGACACCTGCAAACTCCGCCAGTCCTTTGCGAATAGCCTCATCACTCACACCCAGATTGGCAGCCACGGCAATGGCTGCGGTGGAATTCAACAGATTATGTTCACCGGGCATGGCAAGGGTAATGTTTTCCAGCGTGCGGTTTTCGCCGGTCCGGCGATCATTGATCACGATCGAAAAGTGACTCTTGCCGCCCGAATAACTGACATCAGTCAATCTATAGTCGGCCTGCGCACTCTTGCCATAGGTAAAAACCCGGCGATCGATTACCTGGGCGATCAGCGATTGCACTTCCGCATGATCCATGCACATGACCGCAAAACCGTAAAACGGAATATTCTCCACAAATGTTCGATAGGCTTCCTTTGCCTTATCGAATGTGCCGTAGTGATCCAGATGTTCGGGGTCGATATTGGTGACAATCGTCACGTCTGCCGGCAGCTTTACGAAGGTGCCGTCCGACTCATCAGCCTCCACCACCATCCAGTCGCCCTTGCCGAGCCGCGCATTGGTGCCATACGCGTTGATGATACCACCATTGATTACAGTCGGATCGATCCCACCGGCATCCAGCAATGCGGAAACCAGCGACGTTGTCGTGGTTTTGCCATGCGTGCCGCCAACGGCAACGCATGATTTGAACCGCATGAGTTCAGCCAGCATTTCAGCGCGCCGAACCAGGGGCAAAAATCGAGCGCGCGCTTCCAACACTTCCGGATTATCCTGCCTGACAGCTGTCGAGGTAACGACCACCTGTGCCTCGCCAAGATTTTCCGGCTTGTGACCTATGTGGACGGTGACACCGGCCTTGCGGAGTCGGGCAACATTGTAATTGTCGGCAATATCGGATCCCTGCACGGTATAACCAAGTGTCGCCATGACCTCGGCAATGCCACTCATGCCTATGCCGCCAATACCCACGAAGTGGATAGGCCCGATGTCCTGCGTCAGTTTCATTCGTCTGCAGTTTCCTCTGACTGTCCCGCTAGTGCCAGCTCTTCAACCAGGTCTGCCAGCAATTCAGCCGCATCAGGTCGCCCATGCGCTGAAGCCGCCAATGCTGTTCTGGTAAGGTCAGTATCGCCGAAACGCAAGCGCGTAAACATCGCAGCGGTCTGTTGCGGTGTCATGTCGTCCTGCAACATGATCCACCCGCCCCCGGCCTTTTCCATACTCTGCGCATTGCGCAACTGGTCATTGTCCAGCGAGTGCGGCAGCGGCACATAAATGGCAGGCCGGCCTATAACTCCCAGCTCTGCCACCGTCGATGCGCCGGCGCGACAGATAACAAGATGTGATCCGGCGATCAGTTCCGGCATGTCGTCAAAGAAACTCTCACAATGGGCGGTCACCCCTGCGGCCTCATAATCCGCGCGCACCTTGTCTATGTCTTCCGGCCTGCACTGTTGTGTGACCCTCAATGTGCGGATGACGGCTTTCGGCAGCTCCGCCACCATTTTGGGCATAAACTCCGAGAAAAACCGTGCGCCCTGGCTGCCCCCGAATACCAGCAGGTTGAACGGCTCATCGGCCGGCGGAGCAGCGTATGACCGTGCCGCATCAATTACCTGCTTGCGCACTGGATTACCGGTCAGTCTTACCCGCTCCATCTGCTTTGCCGAAAACCCGTACAGCGGTTCAAATGACGACGCGATCAGCTTTGCATTTCCCAGGCCGGCAGCAATCCGGTTGGCACGACCGGCCACTGCATTCTGCTCATGAAGCATGGAGGAAATGCCGGCATAGCGTGCCGCCATCATTACAGGCAGGGATGGATAGCCGCCAAAACCAACCACAACCCTTGGTGGAACCTCCCTGAACCTGGCCAGGCATTCCCGAAAACCGGTAATCAATTTTGATGCTTGTCCTGGCAGCAGCCATGGTTTGCCAAAAGTCAGCGTTGATGAAGACGTTTCCTGAACTGAGTCGTCACGAAAGCGGTCCTGCCACTCCATCCCACGCTCATCGGTAAACAGCTGGACGTCCCAATTGCGTGCCTCGAGCACGGAAGCAAGGGCTTGCGCAGGGAACAGGTGACCTCCTGTTCCACCTGACGCCAAAACAATGGTCCCCCTGGATTCATCCTTGGTATTGTCAGACTTTTCCATAACGCTCAGGCCGTTTTCAGCGTCGCGCCACCACCTGGCGCACGAAGGGGGTTCCTGCGCGCCCTCACCCGTGAGAACGCCAACAACAATCCCATGGAAAATGCCATCGCAAGTAGCGAAGACCCACCGTACGAGATGAACGGCAAAGTCATGCCCTTCGCGGGAAGCAATGTCAGGTTCACACCGAGGTTTATAATCGACTGGAATCCGTACAGGCTGACCAGTCCGGTCAATGACAATACTACAAATGGATCAGCAACACGGGTTGCTCTCAACAAGACGCGCAGGACAATGAACCCGACGACACAGATCAGTACGGCGCTGGCCATAAAACCGAATTCCTCACCGATGACAGCCGGAATGAAATCCGTGTGGGCATCCGGCAAAATGTGCTTCGCAGTGCCACCGCCAGGTCCCGTTCCCATCAAACCACCGTTGTTGAACGCCTGGGTTGCAACATCCACCTGAAATGTGTCGTGCTTTTCCGGATCAAGAAACCGGTTCACACGCGAAGCAACATGCGGGAATGTCAAAAATGCAGCTACCGCACCGCCGACTGCCAGGCCCGCCAGACCAATCACCCACAGCCACGGGATACCATAAACCAGCAGCAGTGCGATAAAAACGGCAGTTATCAGTACCAGTTGGCCAACATCCGGCTGTTTAACCAGCAAACCGGCCAAAGCAGCAAACATGGCAAATGCGATGCACAGGCCGGGCATATCTGGCCGGCGAATACCCTCGGACAGAAACCACGCCGCAGCAACTACAAATGCGGGCTTGGCAAACTCTGACGGCTGCACATTTATCGGGCCAAGGTCGAGCCAGCGATGGGCGCCCTTGATTTCCGGACCAACAAATAACGCCATGACCATTGCGGCCAGACCTGCCAAAAAAGTGAACATGCAGAGCCGGCGCGCCTGAGACGGCGACAACAAGGATGTCAACAGAAGCACCACAGCTGCAGGCACCAGGAAAATCAGCTGGCGCGTAAAGAAATGAAAATGATCCAGCCCGAGGCGCGCGGCGACAGGTGGGCTGGCTGCCATGGAAAACAGTACACCGGCTGCCATCAGAACCAGCACACACCCCAATAAAACCTTGTCAACAGAAAACCACCAATCGGCGATCAGTCCACGGTCAGAACGCGAGATCAACATGGGTCAGGCCACCTTTGTCTGTTGCTGCACACCCTCAAGCGCCAGCACGCAAGTGCGAAAGTCATCCCCGCGCACTTCGAAATTTGGATATTGGTCAAATGAGGCACAGGCCGGCGACAACAACACGGCGATTTCAGCTTCATCAGACCTGTCTGCGGCCGCGTCCAATGCTGCTTGCTGCACCGCATTCTGCATCGTATCGCATGAAACCCAGGCTGTCTTGCCATCGAGTGCATCGGCCAGCACTGCCGCGTCCTGACCTATCAGATAGGCTTTTGCTATTCGGTGAAAATGCGGTTGCAGCGAGGAAATACCCCCCTGTTTAGCCTGCCCGCCGGCGATCCAGTAAATGCGCTCGAAGCTCGACAATGCCTTTTCAGCGGCATCTGCATTGGTTGCCTTGCTGTCGTTGATAAATACCACTTTGCCGGCGGAGCCAATCTCCTCCATGCGATGTTCAAGCCCCGGAAAACTGTTGAACCCCTGCTCGATTTGCTCAGCGGTGAGCCCGAGCCGGCGCGCCACGATATACGCCGCACATGCATTCTGCGCATTGTGCAGCCCCCGCAAGGCGCGCGCCCGCGCCAGGGATACCGATATGCCGTCACATGTATCGGTGACCACGTCACCATCGGATTTGACAGTAGCATCATTCGCAGCCACGGAAAATGACGCTACCGACGTGTGCCGGGCTGCTTGCTCGGCAATATCGACACACCATTCATCATCCAGCGAAACAGCTGCAAAATCATCCGCATCCTGAAGCGCGAACATACGGGCCTTGACGGCGGCATAGTGTTGCATGTCTCCATGGCGCTCCAGATGATCCGGTGACAGGTTCATCAAGATACCCACATCCGGCTTCAAAGATGGCATCAGATCAATCTGGTAAGACGACAATTCAATCACATAGATGCTCGTCGCCGTCGGGGCTGGCAAAAGCAAGGCAGCAGTACCGATATTGCCTCCCACCGCAACATCAAGACCCGCAGATGCCAGAACATGACCAACCAGTGCAGTTGTGGTGGACTTGCCATTGGTTCCCGTTATCGCCACCAGTCGGGCACTTGTACCTGCCAGTTCACGGGCCAGAATCTCCGTATCGCCAATGATCTCAACCCCACAGGCGTGGGCTTTCTTGACACTCCAGTGCGGTTCGGGGTGAGTAAGCGGCACGCCCGGAGACAGGACAAGGCTGTCTAGCGTCGTAAAGTCGACACCGTGCAGATTGACAACCGGCAGGCCATGCTCTGCGGCCTGTTCAGCAGCAGCAGGTGCGTCATCCCAGGCAAGCACATCAGCTCCACCACGCACCAGTGCGTCAACGGTGGCGTTACCGCTGCGGCCAAGACCGAACACGCCGACCTTCTTGCCCTTGAAGCTGTGCGCTGCAATCGTCATCGTAATCCGGGTAGCCCCTATCTGAGCTTCAGTGTTGCAAGGCCGATAAGCGCCAACACAACTGAAATGATCCAGAAGCGGATCACGATAGTCGGCTCCTTCCAGCCCTTCTGTTCGAAGTGATGATGCAGGGGCGCCATCGCAAACACCCGTTTGCCGGTTAGTTTGAAAGACGCCACTTGCACAATCACCGAAACAGTTTCAAGCACGAACAGACCACCGATGATGGCCAGAACAATCTCGTGTTTTGCCGCCACCGCAATGGCGCCCAATGTGCCACCAAGTGACAGTGAGCCGGTATCGCCCATGAAAATCATGGCAGGCGGCGCATTAAACCACAAGAAGCCCAGGCTCGCCCCAATCAGCGCGCCACAAAGAACAGCCAGTTCACCGGTGCCTCGAATGTAATGGATTTGCAAGTAGTCTGCGAATTTCACATTGCCGGCGAGGTACACAATTATGCCGAAACTGGCCACGGCGATCATGACAGGCACGATCGCCAACCCATCCAGTCCGTCTGTCAGGTTGACCGCATTGCCGGCACCGACCACGACCACCATGCCGAACAGAATGAAAAACATTCCCAGCTGTATCAAGGTGTCTTTCAGAAACGGCAGCGCCAGCGCATTTGACAACTTGTCGTCTCCCAGGACAGTGAACATCCAGACAGCAAATCCTGCGATAATGAACTCCAGCGCCAGCCGCATGCGACCGGAAAAACCACCAACTGCTGAACGTGTCACTTTCAGGTAATCGTCGTAAAAACCGATTGCGCCAAACCCCAGCGTAACGAATAACACCGACCACACGTACAGATTGTTCAGGTCAGCCCACAACAGGGTCGAGATGACAATTCCAGCCAATATCATCAACCCGCCCATAGTGGGCGTTCCCTGCTTCTCGATGATGTGACGGGCCGGACCGTCTTCGCGGATCGGCTGCCCTCTGCCTTGCTTTACCCGGAGGTTTGAAATCAGCCAGGGGCCGAACATGAACACCAGAAAGAGCGATGTCATCAGCGCGCCACCGGTTCTGAAGGTAATGTAGCGAAATACATTCAACCCGGAAATCTGGTCGCTCAGTTCGAGAGATAAATAGTAGAACATGAAAATTTCTCTCCAAAGGCTCAGCCTCCGGATGTGCCTCTGTAATGTTTGATTACGGCTTCAACCACTGGTGCCATGCGCGATCCCAGCGACCCCTTGACCATGATGATATCATTGTCCTGAACAGATTCGAGCACAGGCGCTATCAGCTCTTGCGATGTCAGCGCATATGCCCCTCTCGCCGAAGCCGGCAACTTTTGCCAAAGTGCATTCATCGCAGACCCGCAGGCAAAAACCGCGTCAACCCCGGCCGTTTGCAAGGGGTCAATCAGTTCGCAGTGCAAGCGATCTGAATGATCGCCGAGCTCCAGCATATCTCCCAATACAGCGACCCGCCTTCCTCGCCCGGCCGGCTCGCACGCGCCAAGCATCTCCAGCGCAGCCCGCATCGATGCAGGGTTGGCGTTGTAGCTCTCGTCAATCACTGTCACATGCATGCCGTCAGCACTGAGTTTATGCCGCACGCCGCGCCCGGACGGCGGTGAAATGTTCGCAAGCGCCAGAGCACATCTTGCCAGATCTGCGCCCGCCGCCTCGCAGGCGCCCAAAACGGCAAGCGAGTTCAAGACCACATGTTTGCCTGCTGCCCCCAGCTTGTAGGTAACTTCCTGTCCTCGCACATCGGCTGTCACACATGAGCAGTCTTCGTGGAGGTTAGCGCGCTTCAGCATTATGTCTGAGCCGTCTTTTTCGCCAAAACCCCGAATGTCCGCGATGCCTTGTGCCCGTGCTGAAGCACTCAGCAAGTCAAAAAACTCGGAATCTTGATTGATAATCGCAACGCCACCCGGCACCACACCGCCAAAAATTTCAGCCTTTGCAAGAGCAATATCCCTCAACGAGGCGAAATGCCCGAGATGACTTTCAGCTATCGCCGTAATGATCGCGGTATGCGGTCGCACCATGTCGACAAGTGTTGCTATTTCACCGGCATGGTTCATGCCGACCTCAAAAACACCAAACCGGGCGGTACGCGGCAATCGCGCCAGGGTGAGCGGAACGCCCCATTGATTGTTGAAAGATGAAACCGAAGCGTGGGTTTCACCACATGACGACAACGCAATTCTCAGAGCATCTTTGGTCGTGGTTTTACCGACAGAGCCGGTAACCGCAACTATATGCGCCGTGCTGCGGGATCGGGCGGCCTTTCCCATGGCTTCAAGAGCAGCAAGGGCGTCATTCACAACCAGCAATGGCCCTGCATCACGCATAGCCTTGTCCGGTCGCGATACCACCGCAACTCCGGCGCCGGCTTCAAGGGCAGAGGCAGCATACTTATGGCCATCGGTACGGTCACCCTTGATGGCAACGAAAATGTCTCCCTTGTTGATTGCCCGGCTATCTATCGCAACGCCGTTTAGCGGGAGTGTTACATCGCCTTCCACGCAGCCACCGGTGGCATCAGCGACCTCAGCAAGGGTCCACAAGGGTTGATCAGCCATTGGCGACCCTCCCGGCCACGCAGGCCAACACGGCTTCCTGATCCGAAAACGGTATGATCTTCTTGCCAATGGTCTGGCCGGTTTCATGCCCCTTGCCGGCGACAACCAGCAAGTCACCTGACAACAGGTTGTCGACGGCGTACTGGATTGCCTGTGCCCGGTCTCCGAGCTCAATTGCCTGAGGACACGCAGCCATGATGGCGGCCCGTATCGCGGCAGGTTCTTCTGTGCGCGGGTTGTCATCGGTTACAATGGCGACATCGGCGTGTTCCGATATGACCTTGCCCATTTCAGGTCGCTTGCCCGGGTCCCGGTCCCCACCCGCTCCAAACACAACGTACAATTTGCCTGAAGCATACGGACGCAGCGACCGCAAGACGTGCTCCAGCGCATCAGGCGTATGCGCGAAATCGACAAATATCGGCGCGCCGGCACCTGTTGTCGCAACCAGTTCAAGCCTGCCGGACGCGCCATGAAGTTGTTCAAGAGCGCGCATGGCGTGTGGTTCTGAACCACCGGCTGCCACCACAAGCCCGACGGCCATCAGCGCATTTTCTGTCTGAAAATCACCTACTAAAGGCAGATAAACCTGGTAACTGCCACATTGACCTTCGACTTCCAGCAACTGGCCAAACCCATGGGGCGTCGCGGAAACCAGCTTCAGGCCACTTCCGTTACGCCCAACGCTGGTCACCACCAGTCCCCGGGCAGCGCAGCGCGCAATGATCTCGTCAGCTTCCAGCATGTCGGAATTGACAATTGCGGCAGCGCCTTCGCCGAGAACTTCTTCAAACAGCATCATCTTGGCGTTCAGGTAGGCTTCAAATGTCTTGTGGTAGTCCAGATGATCGCGGGTCAGATTGGTAAACGCTGCAGCGGCAAAACGGACACCATGCAAGCGGTATTGCGCCAGTCCGTGACTTGACGCCTCCAATGCAACGTGACCGATCTGCTGAGCCGACAATTCAGCCAGGGTCGCGTGAATTTCGACCGGGTCCGGCGTCGTGTGAACAAGCTTACGGGTACCCGCCGGAGATACAATTCCAAGCGTTCCAATGCTGGCAGCAGGCAGTCCAAGCACACCCCAAATCTGGCGAACAAAAGACACCACCGAAGTTTTGCCATTGGTTCCGGTTACCGCCACCATGACGTCCGGCTGCCGGACGTAAAATCGTGCAGCAATTAGAGCAAAAGTGCGACGCGGATTATCACTGACCACGATCGGCACACCCAAACCTTTTTGCAACTTCGCGTCGTGATGGGCAATAACAGCTACTGCGCCATTTTCAATCGCATCGCCAACATAAGCAGCGCCATCGGCTTCAACACCGACGAGGGCAGCAAACAGATCACCTTGCTTGATCCGCCGACTGTCACTGCTCAGGCCTGATACGACTATGCCCTCGGCTCCTTCGGGACACTCTGCTATGCCATGCAGCAGATTGGACAAAGACATACTCATTGACCGGGCCCCGCAACGCTTGCCTGTTTGTCCAGTTTCTGTCGTTCCTTCAAAATGCGAGTCTTGTATTTTTTCAGTTTCTCGGAGGACGCATTGTCAAACCTGGGCGCCACACCCAGTAAGGGCGCAATTCGCGCGATCACCTTGCCAGCGGTAGGAACGGCGTTCCAGCCGGATGTGGCATAACCATGGGTTTCCGGCAATGCTTTCGGTTCATCAAGCATGATTAGTACGACGTACTTTGGATCATCCATCGGGAAAGCCCCGACGAACGAGTTCAGGCGGTGATTCTTGGAATAGCGGCCATTGACCACCTTTTCGGCGGTGCCAGTCTTGCCACCAACACGAAAGCCGGGCACTCCGGCCTTGCCGGCTGTACCCTTGTCTACATTGAGCTTGAACAGATAGCGCATGTCTGCGCTGGTGGATGGTTTGATCACTTGTTGCGCCAGGGCCTCGGCAGTTTCTGCATCGCGGCGCAGCAACGTTGGCGGAATCAACCTGCCACCATTCAGCAATGCCGCTACGACTGTGGCACCTTGCAACGGTTGTACGGCAAATCCGTGGCCAAATGAGGCCGTAACTGTCACCAGTTTCCCCCATTTTTTCGGCAGCAACGGCTTTGCCGCTTCCGGCAATTCCGTAACCAGCCGGTCGAAGAAACCCATTTTGCGCAAGAAGGCCTGATGAGCTTCCTGTCCAACGTCCAGTGCCATTTTCCCGGTGCCGATATTCGACGAGAACATGAAAATTTCCGGCACCGTCAAGATGCGCCGCTTGGCATGAAAATCATTGATGCGGGCACGCCCGATCACCAATGGGAAACGCGCATCATACCGCGAATTCAAGGTGGCAGTACCTGCATCAAGCGCCATGGCAAATGTAACTGCCTTTATGATTGATCCAAGCTCAAAAACACCGGCTGTTACCCGATTGACATTTTCCTTTTTCAGCGCGTCTTTCGGGTTGTTGGGGCTAAAGTCCGGCAATGAAACCAGTGACAGGACCTCACCTGTATTTGCCTGCAGTACGATGCCGGCAGCTGCTTTCGCACTGAACTTTTTGATTGATTTTTGCAACTCGTCTGTAACGGCGTGCTGAACACGAACGTCGATCGACGTTTGAGCCGGCATGCTGGCAGCGCGTTCTGTCTCGGCCAATGAGGCCGTGTACAGCGCACCTTGATCATCCAGAAACTTTTCAAGACCGGCAATTCCATGCGAGTCCACGTCAACTGAACCCAAAACATGTGAAGCCAGGTTGCCCATTGGATATATTCGCCGGGTTTCCGCCCTGAAACCGACCCCGGGAATCCCCATATTGTGAATCAGTTCACGCTGGCCGGGAGAGACTTCACGCTTGATCCAGACAAACCGCCGTTTGCGTCTGTCCAGTTTGCGGCGCAGATCTTTCGCGTTCAGTTCTGGCAAGGCACCAGTCAACAACTCCACAGCTTCATCGATATCAATCATCTTTGCAGGATCTGCATAAAGCGATGAAACCGGAATATCGGTTGCCAGCACGTAACCGCGTCGATCCGTAATATCGGGCCGTGGAATACGAACCTTAGCATCGAATTGTGCTGTTTGCCTGTGGTTTGCTCCTTCAATCAGCGTGAGCCATGCCAGCTTGCCCAACAGGACCGCGAAACCCAGCGCAAATCCCACAATCACCAGTCGCAATCGCTTGTGGCCACGAAACGTGTCATCAACCTGGCTTGTACTGATTGATCCGGCTGTGTTCATTGCATCATCCGAAGGAGATCGGCCATCGGGTCAGTTGCTTCGGAGGCTTGATTGTCACCGGCTACGGGTGCCGGCGGCAATTCCGCACTCAAGGCGTCAAGCCCTACCAGTTGATCAGGAAATACCGGCCCCAGATTCAAATGGTTCCTGGCAAGTTGTTCCAGCCGCTGCGGCCGGGTAAGCATGCTCCATTCCGCGTTCAATAGACCGATGAATTCATACTCGCTTTCAATCCTGGCATCGACGCGCGCGATCTCCCTTTCAACCGAACGGGTGCGGTGTTCAAGCGTGTAGAGCGCAAAGCCTGTTGCAAGCACTCCAACAACCAGTATGACGTTGAGCAATCTCAGCAAAGCGTCACCTCGCGTCCGAATTCTTCCAACAAGAACGGATGTGGTGCAGCTTCCGTGCGTTTGCCCGCCCGAAGTCGGGCTGAGCGCGCCCTTGGGTTGAGTGAAACTTCTGCCTCGTCAGCAACGATCCCACCACGCGCAAGCTCTTCAAACGAAGGCGCAAGTTCTGTTGCTGCCGGTGCATGACGCGACGGCCGAGCCACCCGGCCGGACCGCTGATGGAGAAATCGTTTTACAATCCGGTCTTCCAGGGAATGAAAAGTCACGATGGCCAACCGGCCGCCAGGCGCCAGTAGTCTTTCTGCAGCTGCCAGTGCTTCGGCAAGTTCCTTCAGTTCGGCGTTCACAAAAATCCTCAGTGCCTGAAACGTTCGTGTGGCCGGATGGATAGATTGACCCTTGTGCTTTGGCGGCCTGCCGAGCGTCGCTTCGACCAGCGCCGCCAGATCGAGCGTACTGGTGAAAGGTTCCTGCCGCCGCCGTTCGGCAATGGCTTTGGCAATGGCGAAAGCGCGCTTTTCCTCACCCAGAACCGAGATGATGTGCCGTAAATCGCGCTCCTCGAACTCATTGACAATATCAGCGGCACTTTTGCCCTGCCGCTCCATGCGCATGTCGAGAGGCCCATCCCTCATGAATGAAAACCCGCGCTCACCTTCATCAAGCTGCATTGATGAAACGCCGACATCCAGCACAATACCGTTTACGTGAGTGGATCCGGCATCGGCAACAATCTGCTCCATAGCTGAAAAGCGCCCCTGCACCAGCGACAACCGATCAGAAAACTGCGCCAACAGTCGCGCACCTGCTGCAATTGCGTTTGGATCCCGGTCAATGGCGATTACATTGCAGGGACTTGTTTCCAGCAATGCTCTGGTATAGCCCCCTGCTCCAAATGTTCCGTCCACGATGAGCTCATCTTGTGCAGGGCGCAATACATCCACGACCTGATCAAGCAGCACAGGTATGTGAGCGTCTGGCATCTGATCGCGTGTGCGGGTCATGATTCTAGTACGGTTCCACCTGACAAAAGCGCCCCTAGGTCACGTTCGTCGCCAAATTCTTAACAACCGTTAGGACTTTGGAGCCGGGATACTTAACAAACCGTTGATTTCATGCCTCGTTTTGTGCCGCAAAGGCATTTTTCGCAGTTTGAAGCGCTCAAAGCTGCAAAGTGCATTGCAGTTGGGATCAAACATGCACTAAACGGCGAAGGTCACTTCTGACCAAACCGGGTTGTTCACCCCGCGTCACCGTAGGGTTTTTCCCGCGAAACCAGCGCTCGTGACCGCCGGAAGTTCTTCAGCGACGATTTCCGCCCGGGCGGCGATTTTGACTCTGTCCCGAAGGCGGCGGACTGCCTGACTTGGTATCTTTATGGCGAAACGTAATACGGCCCTTGTCGAGGTCATAAGGTGTCATCTCTACTGTCACCCGGTCACCTGCAATTGTGCGAATGCGGAACTTCTTCATCTTGCCGGCTGTATAGGCAATGATCTCGTGATCATTTTCGAGCTTCACCCGAAAGCGCGAGTCTGGCAGGACCTCTGTAACAATACCTTCAAACTCGAGCACTTCTTCTTTCGACATAGAAACTTCTTCCCTCGCGGTGTTTGGTGGTGGATGCATACCCGTTTGCGAGCCAGCAATCAATCGCTCAAAAAACAAAATGCCGGACCAAGCCCGCTTTTTGGCGCGCTTCCGTCCGGCTAAACCTGGTTCAGCGTGGCGCAGAACCCAGACACATCAACCCATCTGGATCTCAGCCGCCTGCTGGCCCCTGCCGCGTGGGTCGTCTTCTACGACGAAGCTGACCTTGTCGCCATCAGATAGCCCTTCAAGTCCCGAGCGCTGGATGGCCGTTATGTGAACGAACACATCTTTCGAGCCATCTTCGGGTGCGATAAAACCAAAGCCTTTCTGGGTGTTGAAAAATTTGACGGTGCCGCTGACACGCATGGGGATAATCCTTTCCCGCTATCAATCTGGAATGACCAGTCCGGCTCAAAACTCAGTGCCGGTCTCCGGGCGTACTCGGGAAAGTTGTCGTGCCTCGAACTCAGGCAACGAAATTTCAATCCGATCGTCGCTGGACACATCCATTCCATATTCGATGTGTCGGTGAAGCCAATCATAAGGCAGAAACCGCCACAGGGCAATTCAAACAACGATCGCTAACCTTGGCTTTCTGCTGTTTTTCAAAGCCGGCCGCGCAAAAACTGACGTTAGGTGTTCCAGACACCTTCAGTCTTGAACTTGAACGCCTGCTGTTTGTAACAATGGCAATTGGAACTGACTCAACGATGTGTGTATCAGCGCGATTGACACCAGTCGGCCTGTAAGCCGGGTTCTGTCCATGGCACATGCAGCGCCACTGGATGATCATTCGTCTGGGATGCACGTTACCGCGCACCTCATGCGACCAACCCGGGCAGCGTTCCGGAGAACGTGAACCGGCACGCCCGTGAAAGCGCGCCTGCTGCCCCTATTCAGTCTTGCTCCCGGTGGGGTTTGCCATGCCGTTCCCGTTACCGGGCCCGCGGTGCGCTCTTACCGCACCCTTTCACCCTTACCTTCACCCGTTTCCGGGTACGAGGCGGTTTGCTTTCTGTGGCACTTTCCCTGGAGTCGCCTCCGCCGGACGTTATCCGGCACCGTGTCTCCGTGGAGCCCGGACTTTCCTCACAAGGCCAGGCAATCCACAAGGGTTTCCAGGCATTGCGCGATCATCCAGCCGACTGGTGTCATGGCTGGGTTCTAGCACACTCATTGTATATGTGCACTGTTCACGTGCCATGCAACCAAAGCACCGGATATTCTAGGCGGAATGAGCCGCCAGCAGCGCCCTCAATGTCTCAAGTGTTGACACATCACTCCTGCCATCGCATTTGGCCGGTCGGAAATGCATCTGGAAGGATTTGACCACTGCCACCGTCTGCTCGTCATAAGACCCGGTAATTTCAACACCATATCCGTATGCTGCGAGATTTCGCTGCAACCCTGTAACATCGTCACCGGTAGCACCTTCACCCAGTACAGGCCCCTCAACAATGGGCGCGGGCCGCACCCATAATCCGACTCCCCGGCTTGCCAGCAACGGCCATGGGAATTTCTCACCCGGATCGATCTTGCGCCCCGGCGACACATCTGAATGTGCCAGAACATGATGCGGCTGAATGGCATGGCGGGCAATTATATCTGTTGCCAACGCAGTCACTGCATCCATTTGGGCTGCAGGAAAATCCTGATAGTCCTCTCCATGGCCGGGATTGCAAATCTCAATGCCGATGGAGCGAGAGTTGATGTCGCTAGTGCCTTCCCACGATGCCTTGCCGGCGTGCCAGGCGCGCTTGTCTTCATCCACCATATGCACAATGCCGCCATCTTGACGAACCAGATAATGACACGACACCTGGCGCTGACCACTGGTCAGCAGTTCGATCGCAATATCTGCTGACGGCACACCTGTATAATGCATCAACAGGATATCGGGGCCCGACACACCGACACGCTCGCCGAAGTTTGCCGCGGCGATGGTTTCATGTGGCAGATTGGCAACCATCATATGCCGCGCTCACGTTCCACCTGTCCCCAGGCCTCGGTAATACGGGCAAGCCGGCTTGTAGCGATAGCAATCGCTTCTTCCGGCATTCCAGCAGCGATATGGCGATCGGGATGGTTTTCCTTCACCAGCCTGCGATAGTGCGCCTTGAGTTCGCCGTTACTGACATCACAATCAATACCCAGAATACTGTACGGATCGGCCGATGTACCCCGCAGATTCCGCGACCGGATGCAACCAAAGCGGTCCTCCAGCCCAAAAATCCCCGCTACTTCTTCCAGGAATGCCAGCTCTTTTATTCCCACATCACCATCTGCACGAGCAATGTGAAACAGACCGTCGACAAGATCCTCCAGAACATCCTTTTGATCCCTGAACAACCGCGCAATCTTGCGGGCGTAGCTGTCAAAGCCGGTAACTTCCTGTTTGGCGAGGTTGAACACGCGTGCCACGTTCCGGGTTTCTTCCGGATGGATGACGAAGATTTCCCGGAAAGCGGCGATTTCGGCAGTGGTGACCAGTCCGTCTGCCTTGGCCATCTTTGCCGAAAGCGCAATTACCCCGATGGTGAATGCCACGGATTTCTGCGGATCGCGTTTCTCACGCGGCGCCCGCACGATACGCGATAGTGCCTCACTGACACTGTCGCCCACCGTCTGAAGTATCTCGGTGATTCTCGTCCATATCGTCATTGCTTGTCAGACTACCTGATGACCACTAGGTTGCGCACCTGTTTCCCACATCAATTACAAAGATTTCATGTCGCACACCACCAAGGGCTATCTGCTGGCATTTGCCGGCGTCGTCATTTTTGGCCTGACGCTGCCATTTACCCGTATTGCGGTGGCTGAATTGCCACCTGTATTTGTGGGTTTGGGACGCGCTATAGTTGCAGCTGTTATAGCCGCTACCATGCTGAGTGTGACGCGTTCACCCCGTCCAGTCGGTCGCGACATGATGAAATTGTTGCTGGCAGGCTTCGGTATAGTCATTGGTTTTCCGCTGTTTTCAGCCATCGCAATGCAAACTGCGCCGGCTAAAGCGTGTTTCGGTTAATCCAATTCATATCCTGCAGCTTTGAAGTAGTTTCTGCACTCTTGTGGCGTGAAGAGGTCACAGATTTGGCCTACCGCTTCGCAGATTGCATCGAAGCTTCGCATGGCGCATTTTCTGAGCAAGGTTTTGAGCTTTGAATAAGCCAGCTCGATCGGGTTCAGATCAGGCGAATAGGCCGGCAGAAACAGGACCCAAGCACCTCTGTCGCGGATGAGCGCTTGGGCTGTTTCGCTCTTGTGGAAGGCCACATTGTCCATGATCACCACGTCGCCTTTCGACAGGGTCGGGGCCAGTTGGGTTTCGACATAGATCTCGAAGATGTGCCGGTTCATGGCCGTGTCGACGATCCAGGGTGCCACCAGGCCGTGACAGCGCAGACCGGCGATGAAGGTCTGTGTTTTCCAGTTGCCAAACGGCGCCTCGGCCCGGTAGCGCTGCCCGCGCGGTGCCCAGCCGGTGCGTTTGGTGAGCTTGGTGTTGGTGGAGGTTTCATCAATGAACACCAGCCGGGGCAGAGCCCGGTTGAAGAACGGCGTGCGCCGGGTGATCCAGAAATGGCGTTCCCGGGCAATGTCAGTACGCCGGCATTCGCTGGCTTGCAGACTTTTTTTTATGGCTCAGGCCAAGCTGGCCCATAAAGCGTCCGACCGAAGAGCGATGCACCCGTGCGCCGCGCCCAGCCAGTTCGCACACCAGCTCATCAAGCGTCAGCTCGCCGTTCTCCTCAAGCCGCTCGCGGAGCCAGCCCTCATGTGCACGAAGCTTGGAGTTCGTTCCCCCATGACCCTGCCGCTTGGGTTGAAGTGAACCGGTTTCACGCATCAGGATCACCATGTCGTTCACGAACCGAACAGAAACCCGGAAATGAGCTGCCGTGGCCCGGTGCGTGTGGCCTTCTTCTACAAAATCGACAACGCGTTGACGCAACTCAATCGGATGTGGCTTGCCCATTGTGTTCCTCCTTCAATGCAGAAAGAGAATCAGAACAACGCTGATTTGGGAATCCTGAATCGGATAAAATCAGACACGCTTTAGTCACGGCGGTGTGGTGTTGGGCATACTGCCCCTGGCAACTGCAGCAGCGGCCATAGTATTTGCAGGTGAAAATCCCTCTGTCAAATTTTGGGCCTGGGCGATTGCCGGTTCGATAGCGGTGGTAACGTTTGCCCTGTTAAATGCCGGTGGCAGCGAATTCTACGGGGCCGACCTGTGGCTGTTGGCTTCCATCATCGCCGCAGCCATCGGTTATGCCATTTCTGGTGACATGACAAAACGGCTCGGTGGATGGCAGGTAATATCTTGGTGTCTGCTGGTAATGCTGCCGATTATCATCATACCTGTGATCTACTCACTTCAGGAAGTTGACTGGAACGTGTCAATTTCAGCATGGCTGGCATTTGCCTATGTAGCCGTCTTCTCTCAATTTTTAGGGTTTTTCTTCTGGAACAACGGCATGGCGCTGGCAGGTGTTGCCAAGGCCGGCCAGGTTCAGTTGCTGCAGATTTTCGTCACGCTGGCAGGTTCTTGGGCGCTGCTCGGCGAATCCATAACGGTATTTACCATCGGCTTTGCGTTGCTAGTGGCATTCTGCGTCTGGATGGGTCGCAAGGCGTGAATTTTCCGGTAATCAGAAAACCCCTGCCTCCAGCCCTGCCGCCATGGCCAGACCGAGGTCTTCGACCTGTTGTGTGAAGCTTTCTTGCCAGTCACCGTGCAAAATCATCGGCTCCTGCACCAGTTTCCAGCGCAACCCGCCGGTAATGCTTTCAACGGCGCGGCGGGTGCCGGTACCATCCAGACCCGCCCGGATATACACACCCAGCGGCAGCCCCTGTTTTTCCTCGATCACACCGTAATATGTGCGGTCAAAGAAGTCTTTCAGGGCGCCGGACATGTAGCCCAGGTTCTCCGTGGTTCCCAGGATGATGCCATCACATGCCAGCACGTCATCAGGCCCCGCCTCAAACGGCGTCAACGAGACAACATCGATGCCGGTGATATCCGAAGACGAAGCGCCAGCCACCACCGCGTCTCGAAGCGCGATGGTGTTGGGCGACGGTACGTGCGCGACTATCAGAAGCCTCTTTGTCACGAATGCCCCTGCACGGCGCGTGGCGCATACGGTGATTCCAGCGACCCGATCTGTGCATCGGTTAGCTTTATGTCCAGAGCCGCAACGGCATCGCTCAGATGGTGCGGTTTGGTGGCCCCGATGATTGGCGACGTAATACCCTTGGCCAAAACCCACGCCAGCGCGATCTGCGCCGGTTTCACACCCAGTTTCGCGGCCAGTTTTTCAACCCGTGCCAGCACGGCATAATCTTGTCTGCTGCCGAAATATCCCTGCGCCAGTTTATCGGATTGCCCGCGTGACGTTGCCGCTGCGCCGTCTTTCGGTTGATTACCCGCCAGAAAGCCGCGTGCCATAGGCGACCACGGCACCAGTGCGACGCCTTCAGTCTGACAGTAAGGGTTCATTTCACGTTCTTCCTCGCGATAACACAGATTGTAGAAATTCTGCATTACATGAAACTGCGCCCAGCCGTTAGCGCGCTGCAACTCGCGAATTTTGACAAACTGCCAGGTCCACATGCTGGATGCACCCAGATAAATTGCCTTGCCGGCCCGCACCACATCGTTCAGGGCTTCGGCCATCTCCTCAAATCCCGTATCGGGATCGAGCCGATGAATGTAGAGCA
>CAJICM010000118.1_pt1 | contig 21461 bp, 21 predicted proteins | sample 9199691 | NCBI WGS metagenome assembly CAJICM01 (sample SAMEA7708338, study PRJEB35096) | sediment metagenome | biome: marine neritic benthic zone biome [ENVO:01000025]; feature: sediment [ENVO:00002007]; material: shallow marine sediment [ENVO:03000034] sea grass bed [ENVO_01000059] ...
GCGACCAGCACATCCGGCTTGGCCATCGCGATCTTTGAAAGGAGTTGCTGCAACGACACTTCAAAGTCATCAGGTGGGCAGACCGTCGAGGGCAGCCCCACGTCGACGAAATCAAACACATTCGCGGCACCGGCGTCCTGCCAGCTCAGCATGTCGCGGAAACGCGCCGCCCCGGTCAACTTGGCCGCTGTGACCTTGATCCCCATTTGTGAAAGCTCATGTACGATCACGCGGCCCGACGTTGTCTTGCCGGATGACATCGAGGTCCCGACCAGCAGAACGACTGGCACATCCAGCGGGATCACGTCGACAGGCGGGCAGAAATCGCTCATGTTCAGCTTGCCGCCGCGCACAACGTGCCCACGGTACTGCAGGTCCATCAATTGAGGGAGCAGGGGTGAGACCGAGGTTGCCTTGCCCAGCAAGCCGGCGCTGGTGAGCGCATGCAACGATCCGTCTTCCTCGATATCGCGCCAGCTGCCCACGCCTTCCAGCGTCGCCGCTCGTGTGCCAAATGCGCCGATAATCTGATCCCCGTCGAAGACCTGGCACATGCGGCCGGAAGGCCGCTCTATCAGATAGAGCGGTCCTGGCCGTCCACAGACATCGCAGACCACATAGTCCCCGTTTGCCCACTCGGACTTCGGCAGAGGTTCGATTTCGAACGCGCCTGTCTCGATATCTGCGATGCGAGTGACGGTTGTAAAGAACGGGCGCATGACAACTATCCTTCGGACTCTTCAGGTGGCGGCGCCAGCAGCAGCATGGCAAGCAGCGCGGTTCGCTGCAACGTTTCGTCGAGGCACAGGAACTCGTGGGGTGCATGGGCGCCGTCACCAACAGGGCCCAAACCGTCGAGCGTTGCCGTGTAGAGGCTGGTTGTATTGCCGTCCGATCCGCCGCCGGCCTGTCCCTCTTCAAGATCGAGGCCGATCTCGGACGACAGGTCCCGGGCAAGGGTCCAAAGCTTCCGGTTGCGCGGCGTCGGTTCCAGCGCCGGGCGGCCAATACCACCTTCAATCTCCAGCGAGGTCCCCGGCACCGAAGGCTTCAGAGCGTGGATTGCCTGTGTCACCGCATCCGCGTCCTGCTGCGTGCGCACCCGGACATCGACCACCGCTCCGCTATCGGGGGCAACCACGTTCGGTCGCAATCCCCCTTCAATTGTGCCCACATTCACCGTAATTCCCTTCTCGGCATTGTTCAGGGCGAAAAGGGCCTGCACGACGTGGGAAAGCTCAAGTATCGCGCTTGCGCCTTTGTCGGGGTCGAGTCCGGCATGTGCTGCCTGGCCCTTGATGTTTATCGTGAATCTGCCCACGCCCTTGCGCGACGTCTTCAGCTTCCCGTCGCGGCCAAGCGATGGCTCCAGGACGAACGCCCGGCAGGCACAGCGGGCGAGACGGCGGATATGATGGGTCGACTCCCGGCTGCCGATTTCCTCGTCGGAATTTGCGAACACGACAGGCGTCACCTGGGGTATCAGTCGGAAATGCGAAAGGGTTTCCAGGGCAAAGATGATCTGGGTCAAGCCCCCTTTCATGTCGTAGACGCCGGGGCCGCGCACGACGTTGCCATCGACTTCAAACGGCATGTCAACCAGCGTACCCAGCGGCCATACCGTGTCGTAGTGTCCCACGAGCAATTGTGCAGGCTCGCTCCGCCGGCGCTCTCGCGGACGGGCAAACAGGTTGCCACCGTTTCTTCGTCCCGAAAGCCTGAGCGCCCGATAGCCGTTTGATTCCAGCCTCGTGGCAATCAGTTCGCGGGCCCGGTCCTGGCTCTCAGGCACCAGTGAAGGTGTTTCAAGCCGCGTCAAGTCCTCCAGGAATGCGGCGAACTCCTGCTTGCGCGCGCGCAGGTGCGCCAGCATGTCCAGGCCTGTGGGGAGCTTCCCCCCGGTAGGGTCACTATCTGCCAGCGTCATTTCTTCATTCCCTTGGGCATCGGGAAGGCCAGGGTGTCGCGGATCACCGCAAATCGTCCGGGGCTCACATACGTCAGCATCGGCGCGTCGTACAGCAGGTCCTGGTCATCCTTCCCGCTGGCGCGCAGATAATCAGCATCGATCTGCGCGGCGACAATCCTGCCGACGATAAGGCTATTCACCCCGAAGCCGTCGACAAAGCGGTCAAGTTCACATTCCAGAAAGAGATAGCCATCGGCCACAACCGGACAATCGACCGTGGCAGACCGGTAATGGTTGATCACATCGAGCTGGGGTTTGGTGTCGTCCTCGCAGCGCGGCGACGCGGACAGGCTGGTCTCCAGCCATTGGGCCGGTTTCGGGTAGGTTACGGCAAACACGCCGTCACGCTTGATGTTCTGGTAGGTGCCATGCCGCGGGGTGCAAACGAAGCCGATGTAGTTCTGCCACCCGATGGGGCTGACCATGTGTTTCGGCGCGAGATCATTGCCTCCGTCCGCTTCGCGCGTGCCGACAACCACCAATGGCGCTACCAGGAAGAACTGGTCCCAGATCGGGGTCGCCATATCCAGACTTTCCAGGCGCGTCTTCCCGGACTGTTGCGATGCCTTGTCCTTGTTCACTTTGAACACCTGCCTGAGTTTGCGTTTCGTCGTCCAGGATACTGTGCAGATCACCTCATTCGGGGCGGGGCTATGCGCGGTTGTGCAAAGCGAAGGCCAGTCCCTGATTGAAATGATCGTGAGGCGCTATGCTATGGGCGACCGTTAGATTATCGACAAACCACCTCCTATTGCAGTTGACGGTAATCTAGCGTTGATCGGGGGAGGTTGCGTTGACTTGAATCAAGTGCACCATGGCTTGAGCTCGGCTTTTGGGATGGTCATGGCCGGGTTTGTTCTGGTTGCCGGTCGAAACCAGTTCTCTAGAGCACCATGGGTTTACCTTAAGCCATGAAGCTGCTCTACCCTTTTGTTGTGGCATTTCTTTTTCACGAAACCGGTATCCACTTTTTTTGAGAAATGCTCCAGCCGTAAGTCAGGTTGCAGATTGAATTGAGTGTTCAGTTATCAACCAGTTGCGAATGGCCTGATCCGTCTTCTTCACGGGCTGATTGTAGGGCCATGCCAGGTGGTATCCATTTCTGGTCTTTACAGAATTCGAAAACGGCGCAATCAAGCTGCCGGAGTTCAGTTCCTGTTCATGCAGGCCGCGCCAGGCCAGGGCGAAGCCCTCGCCGGATTTTGCAGCATCAATGAGGGATGGGTAGCTGTTGGAGATCATCTTTCGAGGTTTTGCCGGCAGCGGAAGCCCCTGTTCGGTTAGCCAGATCGTCCAGTTCATCCAGTGCCAGTTCTCGTATTCGAGGTCGAGCAAGTCCATATCCGCAAGTCGTTCCGGACCCGGAGTTGCCATGGCTTCGGTGAGATAATCGGGATGGCACACCGCAAAGACTTCCTCCTCAAAAAGCAAGGTGGTCTCAAACCCCTGCCAATTGCCGCGGCCGTGAAGGACAGCGAGTTCGAAGCCGGCATTCAGCAGGTCCGCCTCGATGTCGCTGGCAAACAGCCGAAAAGTGCAATCAGGGTACATCTTTGCGAGCCACTTCAGCTTCGGCATCAGCCAGTAACGGACAATGGAAGTATCTGCTGCAATCTTTATCTGCTGCCGGTCATTGCCGCTGGAAAGATCTGTCGCAGCGTTGGAAAGGTGCATCAGGGCAATGGCTACGCTGCTGCTGAACTCCTTGCCCTGTTCGGTTAGCTGAACCGAGCGATGGCCCCGGGTAAATAGGTTCGCATCAAGCGCTCTTTCAAGCGCCTTGATCTGCTGACTGACAGCGGATGCCGTTACATTGAGCTCCTGTGCGGCCAGCGCAAAACTTGAGAAGCGTGCGGCTGCCTCAAACGCGATCAGGGCGTCCAGATTGGGAAACTGATTTCTGAGATTTTGCATTAGCTAAAATAACTCAAATGACCAAGAAAATATCCTTTGAGCATAAATTTTAATTAATCTACTGTGAGGACATCCAACAGATGTGTCAATGGGAGTTGCAAATGGCTGGTGTCACCGACTTGCTCAAACGTCAAAAGAACGATGCGCCATTCGACAAGGACCCGGCTGTTTCCTACACGATGCCGGCGCGTTTTTATGTGAACCGCGACATCTATGATCTGGAGAAGGAGGCCATCTTCTACAAATCCTGGCATTATGCCGGACACGTTTCCCAGGTAGCGGCGAAGGGTTCATACTTCACCACCTCGCTGCATGACCAGAACTTCTTCATTGCCCGGGGTCAGGACGATCAGGTCAGGGCGTTCCACAATGTTTGCGCCCACAGGGGGCATGAGTTGCTGCAGGGCCAAGGCCGCAAGCCGATCATCACTTGTCCCTATCACGCCTGGGCATTCGACTTTTCCGGCAATCTCGTGTCTGCCCGAAACTCGGAGAATGTGGCGGGGTTCAACAAATGCGATTTTTCTCTCAAAGAGGTGCGGCTGGAAGTATTCTGCGGCATGATCATGATCAACCTGGACAGCGACGCTGTGCCGTTTGCCGAACAATTTGACGGGCTTGAGGCGGAAATCCGCCAATACATGCCATCGGTTGACAGTCTGGAATTTGCGCAACGCGATACGTTTGATGTTTACTCAAACTGGAAGGTTCTGGTCGACAATTTTCTGGAATGTTATCATTGCGCTCCGGCGCACAGGGATTTCGTTGACCTCGTTGACATGAACTCCTACCGGACAATCACCCACAAACGCTATTCATCCCAGTGTGCGGCAGCGCCGCGCACAACCAGCTCGAATGCGTTCAGTTTTGAACCGGGTGAAGTTGATTTCGGCTATGCAGGCTTCTTCGTGTGGCCAAACCTCACGATCTGGATTTATCCGGGTGAACCGAACCTGTCTGTCTTGCAAATGAACCCGACCGAACCCGCACGGACGATAGAGTTCCAGGACTGGTTTACGCCGGCCGGCAAGCTGTCTCCTCAGTTGCAGGAGGCGGCGGCCTATCAAAAGGATGTCCTGCAGCCTGAGGATATCAACCTTTGTGAAAGCGTACAGCGCGGCCTGACCTCAAAAGCCTACAACCAGGGCCGGTTCATCGTGGATCATGGAAAAACAGAGCTGTCGGAACATGCGGTTCATCATTTCCAATGCATGGTCGTGGACGCCCTGGGCGCTAATTTGGAATGACACCGTCATGGGCCGGGATTTTGCACTGTACGACGCCATGGCATAGTGTAGCGCCACTATACCTGAAATTCTTCGTCTCAAGCTTGAGGTCAGTTATTCTTAGGTGGATTTACGCCCATCGAAACATAAACGGACACAAGCTCATCCACTCCACCCTCTGCCGGCCTTACCCAGTCGCTTGGAACATAGATCAGGGCACCGCCAAATGGTACAGGTGCCGACGGCACCATAATTCCCACATATTCGCTGTCGCCGATGGTTACCGATTGTGAGGTAGGCAATAGCGCGAGAACTGCAGCTCCTGGCTCGCCTCCAAAGAAGCACCAAACAGGGCTCATGCCCTTAAGGCTCGTGCCTTCTTTTGTTCCAATAATCGAGGTGAAGCGTTTGGTTAAGTCATAAATGTGGGAAATCAGCGGGATACGACCAATCATTGCTTCGAAAGTGTGAGTAACCCATGGACCAAGGCGCGATTCAACGAGCAGGCCCAATACGAATATGGCAATCAACAATATTAACAGGCCAAAAATATAAGGCGCTGTTGGCAACCCAAACCGCACACCGACTGAGGTCAGCACCCATCCAAAACTAGAATTCGGGCCAAAAAAGTTTCCAAGAAAAGATATGATCCAACCAATGGAAAATATTACTACAAAAATAGGAAATATAGTTATTGAACCGGTTAATAATATACGAGAAATCCTTTTCATATAATTTTACCTTTCAATAGAGTTCGTGGTTTTTGGATTAAACACATCATTTAGGTGTGAAATTGCAGGAAATATATTGTATATTTCGACCAACATCTCCCGGATGGAATTGAGTTGTAGAGTGAGGTTGGCATTGCTGGTTCGTTTCGCCAAACCTATTTTGGTCTGCCGCAGCATTCGACTTGTTGTCCACTTACTTTATGCAATTTGGCTGGAATTTTTCGGACTGGTCGCGAATTTGGGTATAGCTCGACGTGTGCGGGCGACACGCCCGTAACCAGGTGATGCTGATTGATATCTGCCGTCACCTTACCCATGCCATTGCATTGAGTCCTGACCCTAGCCTTGCTTCATCTTTCTTTACACAATTGACAAGGCTGACGGACCCTCAGGTGGTGGAAACTCATTGTCCAGCAGCGCGAGGTCTTCTTCATCCAGTTCGATATCAAGTGCTGCCACTATCGGTGCGATACGCTCGACGCGGGAGGTCTTGGGAATAGCAATCGTGCGTTCTCGTGAAATCAGCCAGGCAAGTGCAATGGACGCCGGCGTAACACCGTGACGGTCAGCAAGCGTGGCAAGGCTTGCGTCGCGCAGCAGCCGGCCTTCACCAAGCGGACAATAGGCCATAACCGGGATACCGTGCTTGTCCAGCATTGGTTTCAAATCCCACTCTATCCCCCGGTCTGACAGATTGTAGAGAACCTGGTCGACAGCGCATTTGGTGCCGTCGCGAACGCCAAGCAACTCATTCATATCGTCGGTGTCCAGATTGCTGACGCCCCAATACCCGATCTTGCCGTCGGACTTCAGACGCTCAAATCCGGAAACCGTTTCGTCGAGCGGATACTGCCCGCGCCAGTGCAAGAGATAAAGGTCAATGCGGTCTGTCTTCAAACGTTCGAGCGATCTTTCGCAGGCCGCAATGACGCCGTCGTAAGATGCATTGTGCGGATATAGCTTGGAGACAATGTAGGCTTCATTGCGCCGCCCGCTTAACGCTTCGGCCACAACCATCTCGGCGCCACCTTCGCCATACATTTCTGCTGTATCGATGAGATTCAGGCCGGCATCGAGTCCGTGGCGCAACACATCTGCTTCGGCCTTTATTGATTCTGCATCCTCGCCCATGCGCCAGGTGCCAAGTCCAAGTGCGGAAATTTTCTGTCCACCGGGCAGCGTTACAAGTTTCATACGCAACTCCACTTTTCCATCTGTACAGCTTGACGCAGGACAAGGTGTAAACGCAAGGTGCCATTGAAATCGAAACGTGTCCTGATTGCGAAGGTAGAATGAAGTCAGAAGCATATACATTTGCTGCCGATGACTGGCGATCCGGCATGTTTGCGGCGATGAAGCAGCAAAATGTCAGGCAGATGGCCTACGTGCCGGATGCCGGTCACGCGAGCCTGATTACAGCCTGTCACGCTGATGTGGAAATCGAAAGCACTGTCCTGACTACCGAGGAGGAAGGTGTGGCCTTGTTGGCTGGTGCTGATCTTGGTGGACAGCGTGGCGTGATGCTGATGCAATCATCCGGTGTGGGAAATTGTGTCAACATGTTTTCGTTGCTGCAATCTTGCGGTTTTCCTTTTGTTGCGCTGGTCACCATGCGCGGTGAGTGGGCGGAGTTCAATCCCTGGCAAATACCCATGGGACAGGCAACGGAGGCAACCCTGAAACGTTCCGGATTTGTCGTTTACCGCGCTGACAGCGGTGAGGATGCTGCCGCAATGACGGGATCGGCGGTGCAACAGGCTTATGACAGCAACTGTCCGGTTGCGGTTTTGCTGTCTCAACGCCTTATTGGTGCGAAGAATTTCTGAGATGGACAGATATACATGATCGACAGGCGCGAAGCCGTGGCGGCTATCCTGAAAGACCGACCGGACAACCTTGTGGTGATCAGCGGGCTGGGGTCACCTACCTACGATGTTGCAGCGGCGGGCGACATGGCACAGAACTTTTATCTTTGGGGTGCAATGGGTGGCGCGGCCTCGATGGGTCTGGGTTTGGCTCTGGCCCGGCGCGATACACGAGTGCTGGTCATTACCGGTGATGGTGAAATGCTGATGGGTCTGGGGTCGCTCGCCACCCTGGGCGGCAAGGCGCCCGATAATCTTGCCGTGCTGGTTATCGACAACGAGGCGTTTGGCGAAACCGGCGGCCAGACCAGTCACACAGGCAAGGCGACCAATCTTGCAGCAGTTGCCCTGGCTTGCGGTTTCAGGCGTGTGTCGACGGCACACAAGCAGTCTGAGCTTGCCGTCCTCAAGCAACTTGTGCTTGAAGAAACCGGACCTGTACTGGGGGTTGTCAAGACAGGATCCGCCGAGCTGCCCAGGGTTTTACCCGAGCGGGACGGCCACGCCATAAGAAACAGATTTATTGAAGCAACGGCCAACCCAGGATTTGGAGGAAACAGATGAGTTTGACGAGATTTGGTGCCGGCAATCGTATGACAAGTGCAATCGTTCACGGTGGCAAGGTCTATATGTCGGGTTTTGTTGCGAACAAGGCTGCCGGTGGCAGTGTTGCCGCCCAAACCGCTGACATCCTGGAACAGATAGATGCAACCTTGGCTGAAGCCGGTTCGGACAAGACCCGGATTATCAAGGCAACCATCTGGCTGACCGACATGGATACCTGGGCCGAGATGAACACCGTCTGGGACGACTGGGTAGTGGCAGGTGAAACCCCTTGTCGTGCTGCGGTGCATTCGCCAAAGCTGGCTGCTGCCGGACTGGACGTGGAAATCCAGGTGGAAGCCGCCCTGTGATTTGAGAGAAGTTGCCATGGCAAAGGCGCTGGTGCTTGGAGCGGGGATCGTCGGGGTTACCATGGCTTATGAGCTGTGGAAGGACGGGCATGAGGTTACGGTCATAGATCGCGAAGCCGGTGCAGCCGAGTTCACCAGCTTCGGCAATGCTGGCATGATTGCTCCAGGCCACGCATATGCCTGGGCTTCACCGGCTTCTCCCGGTATTCTGCTCAGGTCCTTATGGCGAAATGACCAGGCACTGCGGCTGAAGCCGTCACTCGACCCTGCTTTCATAAAATGGATGTGGAAGTTCTGGGGCCAGTGTACAGCACAACGCGCGGCCGACAATACCAGACGCAAAGTCCGCCTGTGTAACTATGCGCAAACGGTATTTCACGAAACGCGGCAGGAAACAGGCGTTTCATTCGATGCCAATGAAGGCGGCATTCTGTATCTGTTCAGGTCGCCATCCGCCTTTGATGCTGCCAACAAGAAGGCGGACATTCTGCGCCAGGAAGGCTCAGACATCTCTGTTCTGGACGCAGGCGGCGTTGCGGAAAAAGATCCGGCGCTTGCCGACTGCAAGGACCAGTTTGCCGGTGCGCTTTTCGGAGGCCGGGATGAAACCGGTGACTGCCGGATTTTTGCGCGCAATCTAGTGCTCTGGCTTGAAGAGCGCGGCGTGACTTTCTTATGGGGTGTGACTGCGAAAAGGTTTGAAACTGATGGTGATCGGGTATCGGCGATTGTCACGGACAACGGACGGATGTCAGGCGACATAATCGTGGTGTCGCTCGGGGTTTATTCGCCCCATCTGACGAAACCTATCGGGATTGACTTGCCCATTTACCCGGTCAAGGGTTATTCGATGACCATTCCAGTGTCTGGCCGCAACAACGCGCCCACAATTGGCGGCATCGACGAAGAAAGCCTGGTGGCTTATGCACCGATGGGCAAGCGTTTGCGTGTGACGGCGACAGCTGAGTTTTCCGGCTACGGCACAGATCATTCACCGAATGATTTTCGACATATGACCAGCGTAGTGAAGAGCCTGTTTCCCGACGGAGCTGACTATTCCAGTATAGAATACTGGGCCGGTCTTCGGCCGATGACACCTGAAGGAACGCCAATACTGGGCGCTACGAAGTTCAAGAATCTCTGGTTGAACACTGGCCAGGGGCATATGGGCTGGACCATGAGCCACGGGACGAGCCGCCTGGTTGCAGACCTGATTTCCAACCGCAAGCCCGCAATATCTGTTGCCGGCATGACGCTCTCGAGCGATTCAGGTTTTGATTGAATCAAAACCGCGCTCTATCGCTTTTTTTGGCATTTCTATTTCACAAAACCGGTATCCACTTTTGTGAGAAATGCTCTGGTTCTTTATCCACAAACTGTTGATAAACGGGGTTTAGCTTGCTTTGCGCGCGAAATGTTACATAAAGCTTGCAAGGGGGCATTTGCAGTGGGGGACAAGTAAGGCGCTTGGCGTGAGGGTGAGCTTGGCAATATGTCGAGTACGACGATGAATTTGTTCGTGGGGGCGATGGTAGTTTTTGCACTTGTGGTAATAGTGGAAACGCTACTGAAAATGAACAAGAACAGACGCTGGGCAGATGTAGGCGATACTGCCAATGGTGTTCAGCTTGTGAGCCGCGCACGTTACCGAGGTCGCCGCGTTGCCCATTACAGTGATGGCTCCGTGTTGGCTGAGACCCGGTTTGGATTCAAGTCGTTTGAAAGCTTTGAGGTCTACCAACGTTATATTGACCGATAATGCGGTGCAGCTTGACTGAATTACAATTTTGCCCCGGTCCTCAGTTGCCGCGCGTTCCCAGACTCAAGAAAGCTGATGTATTGAATGACCTGCCGTTACGCAAGGTACCGGAAAAACATTGGTTCTCCTACCGGACCTTCAAATCCGGCGGAACTGACCAAATGTGATATGGGAAATGGTTGCTTTTGGATTCTCTTCCGGGATAATCTCGGATAGTTGTTTTTCAAGAGGAAGTGCCGATGAAGACAACGGGGTCTGGCCGAATCAAGCACAATCTGTTGTTTTGTAACGTTATATCCGAGCGTCGGGGGCTGTCATGAAAAAGGGCGTGACGTTTATTCTGGTTCTATTGGCTGTGATGGTTGCAAGTTTGATGCTGGCAGAATGGTTTGAATTGAGTGTTACGGCAATGGTGCTGATGGCTACTGTTGGTTCCCTGTTTTGCCTGCTGGTGCTGATAATTGTCCCTCGTGCCAGACAACAGGCAGCTGAACGGGAATACCGGCGGTTGTTGCGGGAAGGTGTGCATTCGATCGTCGGGCGCGCGCGTTACCGGGGGCGTCGCGTGTTGCACTATGCCGATGGAAGCGTAGCGGTGCAAACCGCCAGCGGCATGCAGGCGTTCGAGAGTTTCGATGCCTGCAGGCAGTATGTTGACGGGCGTTAAAGGTCTGCACGATTCGTTTTTGTCTTGGATAAATCATTAAGTGCAGGGTTACTTGATCACGGGTCAAGATTGGACAGAGTCATCACCGACATCTGTCCAGTGAAATGGCTGTTTCGTCATTTTCTGGAGCAGCGTAGATTTGCAATAGCAGTCATAGCATCTCAACCACTCTGGAATCGGACTTTTTTTCATGTTCAATTTTGCGGAATTGCTGAAGAATAAGCTGAAAACCGGTAACGAATCAGGACACATCTTGTAGCCATGGTTGCCCAATTCTTCAAAAAGCTCGTTTCAAGGAACAAGGGTGCAAGTGCGGAAGAAGAGCCACGGCTTCCCAACGGTGTAAGGGTATACGTGATAGGCGATATCCACGGCAGAATTGACCTGCTGGAACGGCTCTACAAGATGATTGAAGCAGATCGCAAAGAAAGACCTGTTGAACATATTGTCGAAGTTTTTCTAGGCGACTATGTGGATCGGGGGCCGTCATCACGTGAAGTATTGGAATGGATGGTGAACGGGCCGAGTGTTTGCAACAAGCGGATTACGCTAAAGGGCAATCATGAACTTTATCTGCAGGATTTTCTGACTGATGCAAAGGTGATCAGCTCGTGGGGTCAATATGGAGGGCTCGAGACCCTGCATTCATATGGTCTGAAATTCCGAATGCCGTTAGGCCAGGATCAATGGGAGGATATCCAGGCGGGTTTGCTGGATGCTTTGCCGCCCAGCCATCGGGTTTTTCTGGAGAACTGCCGTTTGTCTGCCGGAGCGGGAAAATATTTTTTTGCACATGCGGGTGTAAACCCAAACGTCCCCCTGGACGATCAGGTGGCCGAAGACCTGCTCTGGATTCGCGAACCTTTCCTGAGTTATCGAAGTCCGCTGGCGAAGATCATAGTTCATGGTCATACCCCCGTCGAAGCGCCGGAGATCGAGGTTCACAGAATTGGTATAGATACCGGTGCCTACATAACAGGACGGTTGACCTGCGCGATGCTCGAAGGAGACAATGTGTCGTTTTTGTCCACGTGAAGACACAAACGCTGTTTACGGTATGTTAACCATTTCGAAATCTTTACTGATTTAACTGTGGTATTGAAATGGCGTGGCGACATGGGTAGCGTACGAGGTTGCTTCGCACAGGACGGGACTAATGCATCTTCGACAAGCCCGGACACCTAGGGGTTGTTGGAGAAACCGGGTGGTAGATGTCATGATTCGCGGGGGAATTCAGAGCCGACTCAGAATGCTCGCTGCGATGCTGGCCGCTGCATACCTACTATCTGCGTGCGGGTCTTCTGGCGGCCTCGATGCTTCAGCGCCGTCTGCTGCGCCGGCAAACTATGCGGCAAGTGTTCCATCCGGGGCACAACTGTCTAACGGTTCGGTCGCGGCCTACCGTTTGGGATCCGGTGACAAGCTCAGCGTCAATGTATTTGGTGAAGCAGATCTTTCAGGAGAATTCCTGGTCGGAGACGACGGCAGAGTCGATTTGCCGTTGATCGGTGCGGTGCAGGCGCGTGGCCAGACGGTAACACAGTTTCAAAACGCTGTTGTTGCCCGATACTCGGGTGGCTATCTGAAGGATCCGAAAGTATCTGTTTCAGTCTTGAATTATCGGCCGTTCTTCATTCAAGGCGAAGTAGGAAAGGGTGGAGAATATCCGTACAAGGCTGGATTGACCGTCCAAGATGCGGTTGCGATTGCCGGTGGCTATACCTACCGCGCCAATACCGGAAAAGCCTTTGTAAGACGGGCCGGACAAGATCGTGAGGTGGAAGTGCAAACAAATCAACGGGTTGCAATAAATCCTGGAGACATAATTCGGATACCGGAAAGATTTTTCTGAGGGAGATTGGTGAATGTTGTGCGAATTACGCAAATTGCCCAAAAGTTGCCCTATTGCAAGATAACAATACAACGTGTACGGAGTAAAATTTAAATAATTCATTAGCTCTGTTGAGCTACTGTCACAAAGTGATTCGGAAGGATTGTAGGCGACAACGATGGCAATCAGACTGGCTATATCAAGTGCGGTGGGTATCGCGCTGCTCACAGGATCAGCGCATGCGCAGAGTGCTGAGGCTATTGTTGCGCGTTACAGTGATGATCCTGCGCTCACCATTTCTGTATCAGATGAGGTTAGCGCGAATGCAGAAGTTGCGGCGGCGTTTTGCGAAGCGGCTGACGATGCAAGCGAGCAGGTGCAGGTTTATGTTGGAGCGGGGATTGCAGGTGCCCACCAATATTTGCTGTCTGTCAACGAGACAACGGCTGCCGCAAGCATAAAGTTGACTGTATGTACGTGTGAAAGAACTCCCGGAGAGATTTTGAGCTCATTTGCCAATGGTATTGGCGGGTTGGAACGCGATGTGTGTTCAAGCGCCTGGCGGGGTGAATTTACTGTTTCGTCGCCGAATGTGTTCGGGATCAACAATCGCGGGGGCGGTGATGGAGTGAGTAGGAACTGATTTAGATTTGGCAGGATTGTTGTTGTGCGGACAACAACACCAGGTTGAAACGGGGCTGAACTACAAAGATGCGGGCAAGATTTCTAATAGCGATGCTGTGCGCTTGCACGGGTGTTTCGGTCGGGGCATCTGCGCAAGACTTGACGCGTGCTGTATCGGGAGACATGCCAACCGTTCGTGATCGGTTTGAAGGTCTTGGCCTGCGAGCCGGTCAGTTCTGGGTCCTGCCCGACCTTGAGACCGGCTATTTTTATGACAGCAATGTTTTCGGCGAGTCTGTTGGCAAGGAAACCAGCTCAGGGATTTATGTGTCTCCGTCGGTTTCGATGCGGTCCGATTTCGGTCGGCACCAATTGAACCTGCGTGCTGGCCTCGATCACTATGAGTATTTTGATTTCTCATCGCAAAGCCGCACGGATTTTGATGGTGAGTTGGATGGCCGTTATGATGTGAACAGTGACACAAGAATTCTGGGCGGCCTGAAAGGCGGTCAGTTTCACCAGGATCCGGGAGACTTTGAGTATCCGGTACTAGGTTCACCCACTTCGCCTGGAGCATACTACGAGTTCGACACCTGGGGGGCCATCGAACACACGTTCAATAGACTAACTGTATCAGTAGGCGCTGCATTCGACTGGTTCAAGTATGATGCTGTCGATGGAATACCTCAAAGTTTCAGAGACGGGAATATTGTTACTACCGGTGGGCGCGTGGCATATCTTGTCTCGCCGGGTTATCGAATATTCGGCGACTTCCGCTATAACTGGCGTGAATATGATCGGGCCGTAATTGCTGATTCAGATGGCTGGCGCGCCTTGGGCGGCGTCGAGTTTGAAGTAACCCGTCTTGTGTCAGGGGAGTTGGGCATAGGGTATGCTGAGCAGACCTATCAACTTGCCAGCGGCCGATCGACGACATCGACCTTTAGCTATCATGGTGCGATAATCTGGAACCCAACGCCATTAATGACCGTAAGATTTGATGCTGATCGCACCATTGAGGACAGCTCCAATATTGTTATTGGCCGGACGGGTCGTATTCAAGACGCCGTCAAACTGAGTGTTGATTACGAAATCCTGCGAACGCTGATTTTCACTCCGGCGGTCGGAATATCAAACAATGCCTACAACAGTTTTTCTATAGACGATTTGAGAGTTGAAGCCGGTGCTGAACTTGAATACCAGATTAATCGTATGATGTCTGTTGGCAGCCGGTACAAATACTCCTACACTGACAACTCTGGTCTTATTGCCAATGATTGGGACCGTCATCTTGTAGGCGTCTATGCTAAAGCGCGCTTCTGATAATGCTCCTTCGGCGGGTCGTGAGGGGTACAATGAACCATCATCTCATTTCGGGTTTGGTGGCGCGGATGGTATTGATTTAAGAGAACTTTTAAGGATTGCACGTCGTCGCGGACCAATGGTTGCCGTGATGGGGCTGCTGGCTGCTTTGTTGGGTGCAACCTATGCCCTGCAGCTCACGCCCATCTATACGGCGAAAGCAAAGCTGCTGATAGATACGAATCAGAAGAACATCATAAACGCGGAAGCCGTTGTCTCCAGTATTGGTCGGGACAACTCAGCACTCGAAAGTGAACTTGAGCTTATTCGCTCGTATGACGTCTCAAAGCGGGTTGTAAAGAAGCTGAAACTTGACGAGCAGACCGATAGCGGACCACACAAGGTATCCGTGCTTCGGCAGCTGATTTCGCTGGTGTTGAGCCGGGATCCGGCTCCCGAGCCAGTTGTGCAGAAAGACCTTACAGACAAGGTCATTCGCTCATTGGCCAACTCGGTCAGAGTTGATCGCAAGGGTTGGACCTATGTTGTTGATATCAAGTATTCGTCCGAGGACCCGGTCAAGGCGGCACGGATTGCCAACGGGTTTGCTGACGAGTACCTGGTTGATCAGCTGGAAGCGAGTTATGAGGTTACGCGAAGGGCCAATGACTGGCTCAGCGAACGCCTCGGCGATCTGCGGAAGAAAGTACGTGAATCAGAACGTGCAGTCGAATTGTTCAAGGTACAGAACAATATTGTGCAGACCGGTGGATCAACCCTGAGTGATCAGCAAGTCGCCAAACTGAATGAACAACTGATTCTGGCGCGGGCAGAAACGGCTCAGGCCCAAGCCAGATATGATCAGGTTCAATCTGTGCGCAAGAGCGGCGGCGACATCACCGCGTTTGCTGACGCCCTGCAGTCTACCGCTTTGGCATCGCTGAAAGGCAAAGCCTCGGAGATACGCCGCGAGCTTGCGAACTTGAGTGCGAAGTACGGTAATCGACACCCTTCAGTGGTATCGGCGCGCGCCCAGCTTAAAGACGTCAGGCGTTCCATCAATGCTGAAGCCAAGCGCATCCTGACGTCCACTGAGAATGAATTGCGGGTTGCGCGCAGCCGTGAGAAATCCATCTCGTCGAGTCTTGCGGAAGTCAAGGGAGCGGCGACACGCGGCGATCAGGCGGAGGTCGTGCTCAGGGAACTGGAGCGGGAAGCAGCCGCGAACAAAGCCTTGTTTGAATCTTTTCTTTCGCGGTTCAAGCAGACCAGCGAACAGGAAAAGCTCAATACCAACAATTCCCGTGTCATAGAACGAGCATCTCCGCCTACAACCCCAAGCGCTCCAAACAAGAAGTCAATTGTTATCCTGGCAACCTTGTTCGGATTGGGGCTGGGAGTTGGTGTCGCGTTTCTACTGGAACAACTGGATGCCGGCTACCGCACTTCTGCACAGGTTGAAAAGCAATTGGGAACACCTTTGCTGGCCAGTGTTCCGCGTTCGGATGCAGAGTTGCCTGGCAGCGGAATTGGTCGTGCGGTTCGCAAGCTGAATCCGTTAAGCTGGTTTACCGGCTTGTTCCGCAAGAGAGACAAGTCAGAACGGCGCATGAAGAAAAGTGATCGCTTCAGCATTAGCCGCCTGGTTGTCCAAAGGCCCCTGTCAAGCTTTACCGAAGCAATCCGTTCACTCAGAATGGGGATCAAGTTTGCGGATGTCGATCGACCGCAGCGTATAGTACTTGTCGCATCTGCGCTGCCCGGGGAAGGTAAATCAACAATCGCGAGTAATCTGGCGTTACATGCTGCGTCCTCTGGCGAAAAAGTGCTGATTATCGACCTTGACCTGCGCCATCCGGTGCTGACGTCTCTGTATGCGCCGGAAGCACAGCATGGTGCTGTGGAGTTGTTGCTTGGGGAAGTTGATCTGAAGCAGGTTATTGTCAAAGATCCTGAATCGGGATTGCACATATTGCCGGCACCACGCCGCAATGACTTGACCCATACTGCCGAACTGCTGGGTTCGAAGCGAATGAAAGATCTTTTCGCCCATTTGAGCGGGTTTTATGATCTGATTGTTGTTGATACGTCACCGCTGCTTCCGGTCACTGACGGGCGCGCCTTGATTGATGTAGTTGATTCGCTGGTGCTTGTCGTGAAATGGGAAACTACACCGCGCGACGCGGTCGACGCGGCGCTCAAACAGTCTCTGGGTGCTCGTGGCAAGTTGACCGGTGTGGTGATGAACGACGTAATAGCATCCAAGGCTCGCTACTACGACTACTATAAATCAGGTTACTACAGCAGAAAGTACCCCTACTACTATGGCGGGTCTAGATAAGTCGGCGCAAGGCGCCAGCGCATTCGCCATAGGCCTGCTTCTATCTTTGGGCATCTGTCTGACCGGTCTCGGCGGATACCAGCTCTTCAAGCTGGACAACTCGCATCAGCGCAGCGAAATACTGTATTCGGTTTCTCCCGGGACCTTGCAAGTCTGGTTGGTCACGCTGAATCACAATGATCCCGGCGATGCAGCCAGGGTGGCGAACCGGCTTGTCAATATGACACTGCCGCAGCGGCGTGACGTCGTCCTTGCGATTGCTCGCCCGGAATTCTTTGAACAGATCACCGATAGTTTTGCAGACCGACGCAGACTGCAATTGCTGGTCCTGGAGGCACTGCAACTGGCGCTTGCAGAAGCACCGGCACTCGGTGAGCTCTGGTTTCTGTCGGCCAGGCTGCGGGGCAATCTGTATGGGATGGATTCCGCCGCGCAAAGTTATCTGGAATTGTCGTTCGCATATTCACCAAAGGAGGTTGATCTGGTGCTTGAGCGCTTGAAAATGATGAGTTTGGCGTGGCCGCTACTCAACGACCGACTGCGCGAGATAGTCCGGCACGATGTTCGGGTTGTTGAGCTGGCTTATCCAGGCCGTGCCGGAGAGCTCCGGCAATACCTTCAAAAGGCCGGGGCGGTCCTTGATGATGCTGGATGATCTGATCATTTATGTGCAGGCAGGGAGCGCCTCATGAGCGCAATCGTGTCTTTCCTGATTGCGTTGGTCGTTGGCGTGAGCCCGTTTTGGCTCGGTTCCAACAGGCCTTTGGTGTGGAGCGCAAATGCGGTTGCGATTGGTGGTTTGCTATTTTTCGCCGGCGTGTCGCTCTGGCGCGAAGCGAAGCGCTATCCGGCGCTGATGTTATCAGATTTGACTGTGCCAGCTGTGTTGTTCTGCATGGGCATTTGCTGGGCCGGGGTGCAGATAATCCCCATGAGTTTTTCAAATGCAGGGCACCCGGCCTGGAGCGTGGCGGCAGAAGCCTTGCAGCGCGATGTTTCTGCAACCATATCCGTCAACCGAACTGAAACACAGTGGGCAATCCTGCGTTACCTTACGGCGGTTTCACTATTTCTGTGTGTCTACGTACTGGCACGTTTGGTTCGCAATGCGCGAATAATCCTTCGGACATTTATTGTCTTGGCTGGGGTGGTGGCACTTTATGGTCTGCTGCGATTGTCACTCTCACTGGATAAGATTCTCTGGTTCGACGAACCTGACATTGGCTACCTGACTTCAGGGTTTATCAACCGCAACAGCGCTGCAACGTTTCTGGGCATGGGCGCTCTGGTTAGTCTGGGACTGGTTATCCAGCAAAGTCGCTCGGTTCTGCAGGCAACTCTTGGTGAGAGTGACCGTGAGGGGATCCGCAAGCTGTCAGATGCATTGGCAGGAAGACTTGGATTTGACCTGGTTTTGTTTGTCTTGATGTTGGTCGCATTGCTGGCGACAGGTTCGCGTGCCGGCATCACTTTTACATTGATTGCAGCCTTGTTCATGTTGTTGTTGTATGGCGTGAGAGTGTCATCAAAAAGTCGCTCGACTGGCGGCAGGTCGGCATGGGTACTGATGATCTTAATGGTCGCTGTTTTGATGCTCGGGGTTTTCGAGTTGTCAGGCGCCAGGCTCGTGGGACGACTACTTGACCAAGGTTTCGATTCAGCTTCAAGGGTTGAGACTTATGCCAGAACAGTAGAGGCCATTCGGGATTATATGTTGCTGGGCAGCGGACTGGGTACATTCCAGGATGTGTTTCCGGCATACAGACTTGAGCTGTCGGCCGGCCGTCATGTGTGGGACAAGGCTCACAACGACTATCTGGAGTTGATACTTGGTCTAGGCGTGCCTGCTGCGATACTTGTTCTGTTAGGTTTTATACTTCTGTTTTATCGGTCGGTCAGGGGGTTCTTTGTCCGGCATCGCGATGGGCATTACTCGGCTATTGCAGCGGCGGTTTGTATTCTGGTTGGGCTGCATTCTCTGGTTGATTTCAGCTTGCAGATCCAGGCAAACACACTGGTTCTTGCATTGCTGTTAGGGTTGGGGTTGGCGCAATCAAAAAGCAGTCGCAATTGATCAGTATGCTGCATCATAATTCGCGGGCAAAATCTAATATGAATCAGCAATTTAATAGAAGCACGAACAATTGGCGAGCCGAGTTTTTTGGGTACATCAAGTGTTGCGGCGCACCGGGTAGATAGTTAGTCTGCTAGAAATTCAAGGGGCTGCGATTCGAAATGACCAGAGGTGATGTAACCGGCAAGACTTGGTTTGCTGTGCGCACACAACCCAATCGGGAACATCGTGCGAAACGTCAGCTTGATCAACAGCAGTTTCGAACATTTTTGCCCTTGATCGAGAAAACCGTGTGTCATGCGCGGAAAATCAAGCGGGTCCGTGCGGCCTTGTTTCCGGGGTATCTGTTTATCGAATTGGATTTGTCGAAGGATCAGTGGCGCCGCATCAATTCGACCTATGGCGTGTCGTGTTTGATCATGGCTGGAGAGCGCCCCGTGGGTTTACCTCCAGGTGTGGTTGAGTTTCTTATCGATTTGTCGAGCGATGGCGGTTTGGTTGATTTTTCACCTGACCTGCGGCCAGGAATGAGCGTTCAAATGATATCCGGACCATTGCATGGCCTGGTCGGTCGCTTGAACCGTTGTGACGCGCGCGGGCGGGTGGAAGTCCTTCTGGACATCATGGGACAGGAAATTCGGGTGACATCAAATGCCAAAGTATTGATGCCGGCCTGAGTGACAAAGATGCTGAATTGTAACTGAGTAGAAAGGCGCCGAACTCTGGTGCTGGAAGAAAGATTGATTCTGTTTGCCGTGGTGAATCTCGTTTCACCCGGAGTGCGGTAGCCATTGTCAAATTTGACGGATCACTGAAAGTGCCTGAAGAGAAAATGAACACCAAACCAGATATTATGCCGGTCATTTTATGTGGCGGAGCGGGAACTCGATTGTGGCCGCTCAGCCGACAGGCTTTTCCCAAACAATTTGCGGTCGAGATCGACCAGGAATCCCTGCTTGACCTGACCCTGGCGCGGGTTAACGAATTTGAGACTGTGAAGTCATGTGTGGCTGTGACGGGAGAGGCCTATCGCTTCATGGTTGAAGAAGCACTTCACAAGGCTGGTCTGCAAGGTGATATCCTGTTGGAACCGACTGCGCGAAACACCGCTCCGGCGTTATGTGCAGCCGCGATGACAATCGCGGAGACAAACCCGGATGCGGTTATGGTGGTGCTGCCGTCGGATCATTTCGTATCCAATGCCAGGGAATTTGCGACCGCTGTATCAAACGCGGCTCATCTGGCGCAGGAAGGGTGGTGGGTAACACTCGGCATTCGTCCAGCGAAGCCATCGTCAGCATATGGATACATCAAGCCGGGGCCGGCGATCCCTGACCATGGGCGGGCGGCTCAAGCGGATCAGTTTCTGGAAAAACCAAGCGTTGAAAAAGCCCAGGCACTGATTGACTCGGGATGTGTGTGGAACGCCGGTATATTCGTGGTCAGGGCGAGCACGGCGGCTGACCTGATTGGCGAACATGCACCGGAAATTCACAAAGCTGTGTGGCAGGCTGTCAAAAACATTGCTGTAGACAAACAGTTTCATCGTCTGCAACCGGAGGCCTTTTCCTCCAGCCCATCCATATCCATTGATTATGCCGTCCTGGAAAAGGAACACCGCGTTGCTGTGGTGCCGTATGAAGGTGATTGGTCTGACCTGGGCTCGTGGGACGCGGTGGCCGGTGTTCACGAAGCTGACGACAAAGGCAACCGATCGGAAGGCGATGCCTGGTTTTCAAGCGCCGAGAACTGTTTTGTCCATAGTCCTGACAAGCTGGCAGTTGTGCTCGGCCTGAAAGACGTCGTCGTGGTCGATACAGCCGATGCCCTGCTGGTCACCAGCAGAGACAAGGTCGAACAGGTGAAATCGGTCGTAGATGATCTGAAGCTGGCACAACGAAGTGAATTGACGGACCATCGCAAGGTTGCGCGACCGTGGGGAACTTTCGAGGGGGTCGACCGGGGCGAGCGCTATCAGGTCAAGCGCATCACTGTGAAGCCCGGCGCTCAACTGTCCCTGCAATATCATCATCACCGTGCCGAGCACTGGATTGTGGTAAAAGGTGTCGCGAAAGTTACCCGGGATGAAGACACGTTTTTACTACGGGAGAATGAATCAACCTATATTCCGCTGGGGGCTGTCCACAGGTTAGAAAACCCTGGGAAGACCCAACTGGAATTGATTGAGGTTCAGTCCGGGACGTATCTTGGCGAGGATGATATTGTACGGGTGGAGGACGTGTA
>CAJICM010000276.1_pt1 | contig 21265 bp, 17 predicted proteins | sample 9199691 | NCBI WGS metagenome assembly CAJICM01 (sample SAMEA7708338, study PRJEB35096) | sediment metagenome | biome: marine neritic benthic zone biome [ENVO:01000025]; feature: sediment [ENVO:00002007]; material: shallow marine sediment [ENVO:03000034] sea grass bed [ENVO_01000059] ...
CTGTTCAGGTGACGAGTAGAAACAAAAACGCCCGGACGCAAGGTCCGGGCCCGTCATTCGGGATAAATAGTTTGCAAGGTCAGCTTTTCAAACTGGTCTTTTCAACGTCAATCGCGGTTTTGCGGTCTGCCATGAAGCGTTCAAATTCTTCGCGGTCACGTGCTTCGCGCAGTTTGGCAACGAAGCTGTTAAATTCGGCCTGTTCTTCTTCCAGACGGCGCAGGGTTTCGGCCCGGTACTCGTCAAATGCGACGCTGCCGGTTGTGCCGGATGTCTGAGTGGCCGGCTTGAGGGCGGCCTTTGCGTGCTCAATACCATCGCGGGCAAGATCGTCAATGCTGCCGCCCCACATAATATAGGCAATAACGGCGAGGCCGATCGGCCACCAGGTCACGAATCCGAGCACGACGGCAGCAACTGCAAGCGGGGTCCAGCGGCCTTTGTTACGCGTCAGCGTAGTCATGTGTAAATCCCTCCGGTTTTTGGGTAACTGTTACAATGGATGTGGTAAGCTGATGATCAGTGTTCAAGATGGATGATGAAAAAATGATGGCTGTGCCACAGTTGAAACCACCTCAGTTCAGCGATATTGTTGAGGCATCTCAACGCCTTAAAGGGCGTGCTGTACGTACGCCGCTGATGCGTTCAGATGTGCTTGACGAGATTACAGGCGGGCGAATCTTCCTCAAGCCCGAGTGTTTGCAGCGAACCGGATCGTTCAAGTTTCGTGGCGCCTGGAACTTTATCTCGAGATTGAATGCAAAAGATAACGGTGGCGGAGTTGTGGCTTATTCATCCGGAAATCACGCCCAAGGTGTTGCAGCTGCTGCCCGCATGGTCGGCATTCCGGCAGTGATAGTGATGCCGGAAGACGCTCCAACGATAAAGAAGCGCAATACTATCGCGCTCGGTGCGGAAGTGGTTACCTATGACCGTTTTGGCGAAAACCGCGAGATCATCGGCAACGCTATCGCCAGTGAGCGCGGCGCCCAAATTGTGCCACCCTATGAACACCGCTGGATAATCGCCGGGCAGGGAACAGCCGGACTTGAGCTGGTTGAAGACCTCACGGAAAGGGGCGAGATGCTGGACACCATGCTGGTCTGTACCGGTGGTGGCGGCCTGACTGCCGGCGTGGCGCTGGCAGTTCAGGCAATGGCGCCTGATGCAAATATTTATGCTTGTGAACCGGAGGGGTTTGACGATTACGGACGCTCGCTGGCGGCAGGCGAGCGGGTCAGTAATGAACCGGGAGCCATGTCGATTTGTGACGCGATTGTGACCCCGACACCGGGCGAGTTGACCTTTTCGGTAAATCAGCCGCGACTGGCCGGCGGGCTGGCGGTTTCCGAAGAAGAAGTGCGAGCCGCAGTGCGATTTGCGTTCGAAACCCTGAAGCTGGTGGTCGAACCCGGTGGCGCTGTGGCGCTGGCGGCCCTGCTTGCCGGCAAAATCGATTGCAAGGACAAGACAGTTGCCGCCACCCTGTCGGGCGGTAATGCGGATGCTGAACTGATGTTGGAGATTTTAGGGGCCTGACCCTAATTACAATTCCAGACCTGCGTAGTTCACCACTCATGAAATCCAGCCAAAACCTGACTGCAGCGCTGCTTGCTCTGGCAGCATCTGCCATTCTCAGTTTTATTGACAATTTCGTCGGCCAGATAGCCAAAGAGGCCGGCCTTTGGCAGTTCCAGCTTGTGCGAACGCTTATGGCAGTGCCGTTGCTTGTGATCGGGGCGCGAATTCTCAAGATCGGCCTGCTGCCAAAAAAACCCGGCGCACTGTGGCTGCGCAGCCTGATTGTCTCGACCGGACTCATGGCATATTTTGCGGCACTGGGGTTTCTCCCTGTTGCGCAGGCCGGCGCCGGGTTATTCAGCGCGCCCATTTGGGTGCTGGTATTTTCAGCGGTGATTTTTTCTCAGCGACTTGGATTGCTGCAGATTGTTGCAACACTGGGCGGGTTTTCGGGCGTACTTCTGGTACTGGGCGTATCTCCGACTTCGTTGAGTTTTCTGACGCTGGTTCCATTGCTCGCCGGCGCGTTTTATGGCCTGGGAATGGTCATAACCCGGCACTGGTGTTCGTCGGAAAGTCCTGCGGCGATGGCATTGGGAATTTTCATAGCGCTGGGTGTATTCAGTCTGATTGCACTGTCGTATTTCACGTTGTGGCCGGTTGCCGAAAGTCAGACTGATTTTACGTTGCGCGGATATCAGGCGGTGACCGGGACTTTCTACTGGCTCACACTGCTTCAGGCTGTGGGTTCGGTAATCGCGGTCTCGCTCATTGCGCAGGCCTACAGGATTGGCGACCCTGCCTACGTTGCTGTATTTGAATATTCCTTCCTGATCTTTGCTGCCGTCTGGACATTGCTTTTGTGGGGAGACCTGATTGGTGGCAAGGCTGTAGTGGGAATCGGTCTGATAGTCTTTTGCGGGGCGATCGTCGCTCTCGCAGATCACAGGAGCAAGAGGACTTCCGCCTGAAAATACCACTCGCGAGATGATTGGTTCGACAATTGGGCGATGTGGTCAAGACCTACGGCATGGTCATCATGGCGCGGAGATCGCGTAGCCATCAATATGCTTGTGTATCTCGAACTGACCGGCTGTTCGAGATATCTCGGTTAGTTCGTGCTGACCTACTTCACGACTGGATGTCTGGCGAACTATCGGTACTTGTTTCGCTATCACCTTCAGCAAGCGGGATATCGCCGGGGTGGTCGGCGGGCCGGCGGATTACGATAATCCGCTTTTTGGGTTTTGGTGCGGCTTCGGTCTCCACGGGTGCTGCAGAAGAACCTTGCAACGGCTGGCCTTCGTCAGTTGCTGCAGAAGTTTCTACGGGCTCGCCATTTTTGTGAGTCTGATGTGTGACGGCGGGACTGTTCCTGTCCAAACGGCCACTGACCGGACTATCATCATCAGTTGATGCTTGAAGTGCGTCGGGCTCCGGAGAAGAAAGATCCTCCTCAGCCGGAGTTGCGTTCACAGGCGTGTCGCTGCTGTCCGATAGGGCCTCTGTGTCCGGCATCGTGATATCAGCAAAATTCAATGTATCACCCTGGACAGTTGAGGTGCTGTCCATCTCGACCGAAATATCAGCATTCTCCGGCGCCTTATCCGCCGACGGTTCGGATTCGGATGGAACGGACTTGTCATCGGCAAAAATGTCGTCGTCGGAACGGATATATCCGGGTGGATCACCGGCTGATGCAATGCGTGGTTTGGCGTTTGAAAGCGGCAGCGGCGGGCGCAAAGGTTTTTCGGCGGCCTTGCTGATAAGCTTGTGCGAACTGCGCAAGCTGCGGACCAATTGTGCTGTACGGTCAAGCTTGTCTGCGATTTCAGGCTGACTTGCGTCTTCGTCCCTGTCAGCAGCAGGCTGCTTTTCGAATTCAGCCGAGCCATTCAGTCCATCCGACGGCTGTGTAATAGATGAATTCGATCCGTGTGCCGACATGGTCTGGATCTGATCTTCGAGGCGCCTGATGGCATCCAGCAACTCTGCGGTATCGGCTGCCTTGTGGCGGCGCGCGAATTCTGTCAGAAACCAGCGCCCACGGCTGGTTTCCATGACTGCCTGTTCGATTTCTTCATATTCGAGACCATCGAAGGTATCTAAAGCCTGGTTATCAGACATGGTGCCCTAATTCCCTGCGCTCAAACGCATTACTAACCGACCGTCCCACTATTAACGAGTTTGGTTACTGAAACCTTTCCGAACAAGCTGATTTTTGATGATTGCAACGCGGACCAAATGACATGATCAACCAGATGGCGGTGCGGACCGGGGCAGTATACGGCTCTTTGTTGCTCATGGTGGGGGTGATGCTGCCGTTCTTGCCGGTATGGCTGGCGGCCCGCGGTTTTTCAATCGCAGAGGTGGCGTTTGCGCTTGCATGCCAGTCGGTTGTGCGGGTGGTTGCCACACCGGTAATCGCCTATATGGCTGACCGTTATCGTGCCAGGCGCAGATTCATTGTCTCACTGGCCGTGCTGTCGGCCTGTTTCATGTTGCTCGCTGCGCTGGTGAATGACAAGTCTGCCATCATAGCCCTGATTGTTCTCTCAGCGGCCACCTGGGCACCTATTATGCCAATGCTGGACGCCGTTGCTGTCGAACAATCAGAAGCCGGTTACTATGATTATGGCCGGGTGCGCATTGCAGGTTCGGTCACGTTTATTGCCGGTTCGCTGGGGGCGGGAGCCCTGCTATCGGTCATCAACAAAACCGACCTGATCTGGGTTCTGGTTGCGACCCATATGTTGCTGGCATTCAGCGGTTTTGCCTTGCCCAAACTTGGCGCGACCAGGACAGGCCGGTCACAACCCCTGACACTGGGTGCAGCCCGGAAGGTATTGCTGACCGGCAGTTTTGCGCTGTTGATCATGGTAGCGGGCCTGACCCAGGCAAGTCATGCGGTCTATTACAGTTTCGGATCTTTACACTGGGCCAGTCTGGGATACTCGGGCGCAACCATCGGTGCACTTTGGTCCATCGGCGTGGTTGCTGAGATTATCTTGTTCATGTACGCGCGAGGATCAGTGGAACGGATGGGCCCGGTCTTGTTGCTGGCGGCTGGAGCAGGCATCGGAGTGTTTCGCTGGGCCGCAATGGCAATTGATCCGCCGATCATGATGGTGGGCTTATTGCAGGTGTTGCATGCGGCAAGTTATGGCATGACACACCTGGGAACGATTTATTATGTACGTCACTTCATGAACGCCGATTATGCGGGAACAGCGCAAGGGGTGTTCGGGGCAATTTCGGGTGGTATCTTGATGACTTGTGCTATCGCACTCGCCGGATGGGCGTACAATGCCTTTGCAGCATTGGGCTATGTATCGATGGCACTGATGTGTTGCGTGGCGCTCGCACTGAGCTTTGTCCTGAAGCGACGGACGATTGCTTAACCCCAAAGTGCAGGTGGCGGCGGGTACATCAGTGAACCGTCGAACCGGATCCCCGGGTCGCGGTCCTTTGCAAGCAGCAAGGGACCGTCGAGGTCGACCACGCGGGCCTGCTGTCCCACCAAGTGTCCTGGCGCCATAGCCAGAGAAGTAGCCAGCATGCAACCGATCATGATTGCAAAGCCCTGTTCACGACCGGCATCGGCCAGTGCCAGTGCCTCGGTCAACCCGCCGGTCTTGTCCAGTTTGACATTGATGGCTGTATATTTGCCCGCCAGCTTGTGCAGGTCTTCCTTGGCGTGGGCACTTTCATCGGCGCATATCAGCACGCCGGTTTTACCCAAACCGCGCAACGCGTCGTCGTCGCCTGCCGGAAGCGGCTGTTCAACCAGTTCAACCGCTGTTTCGGCGCACACTGCAAGATAATTGTCCAGTTCTGCCGGTTTCCAGGCCTCATTGGCGTCAATGATCAATCGTGTGTCAGGTGCTGCGGCGCGAATGGCGCGCAGGCGTTCATGGTCGCCATCGCCGCCGAGCTTGATCTTCAATAGCGGGCGCTCGCTTGCATTCGCAGCAGCTGTGGCCATTTTTTCCGGGGTGTCGAGGCTGAGTGTGTAGGCGGTCACGATTGGCTGGGGTGGCCTCTCCAGGCCGGCAAGTTCCCAAACCGGCGTTCCGGTCAACTTGGCTTCCAGATCCCACAGGGCACAGTCGAGTGCATTTCGTGCTGCGTACATGTTCAGGAGACTTGGGACATCTGACCGTGAACAACCGGATTCTATTTCTGTGCGGGCAGATTCCAGGGCGGCGATCGAGGCGTCGATGGTTTCACTGTACCTGGCGTATGGCACGCCTTCGCCCACCCCAACTGCACCATCTTGTTGCAGGGTGACCTTGATCACTTCCGCGGTGGTCTTGGTGCCACGTGAAATGGAAAAGCTGCCGGCAATAGGCCAGCTTTCATGGGCGACAGATAATTTGCGGGAAACAGACATCAAGACGGAAAGCGTCTCTGGATTTCATCCACAATGGGAGCCATGCCGGTACGGATCGGATCAACACACGGCAATCCATATTCTCTGGCCAGGGTTGCCAGATACTCCCGTGCTTCATTCTCCGGCAATTTTTGCGTGTTGACGCATATGCCGACACACTGGATGTCTGGATTGGTCAAGCTTCCTTCTTCAATGTTGCGGTCGATGACCTGCTGGATCGTCGGCAGCGGATGTTCCACCCCGCGCATCCTGGTACGGGTAGGCTCGTGGCACACCACGAAAGCGTCTGGCTGTGAACCATGCAGCAGGCCGAGCGAAACTCCTGCAAAAGCCGGATGAAACAGCGACCCCTGACCTTCAACACAATCCCAGTGATCCTCGTCATTGTCAGGGCTGATCCATTCCGCTGCACCGGCGATAAAGTCGGCGACGACTGCATCCAACGCGATGCCTCGGCCCGAAATCAACACACCTGTTTGGCCGGTCGCGCGGAAGTCCGACTTCATGCCGCGGTTGCGCATTTCCTGATCCAGGGCCAGGGCCGTGTACTTCTTGCCGACAGAACAGTCGGTACCAACTGCCAGGAAACGCTTACCTGACCTCTTGGTGCCCTTGCCGGTTGCGAATGCCACGTCAGAGAAGCGAACATCGTGAAGCTTTGTGCCATTCTTTTCAGCGGCTGCGGCAATTTCGGGAAAAGATGACAATCGCTTGTGCAGACCGGTTGCAACATTCATTCCGGCTTCTATGGCACTCACGATTTCTGAAATCCAGTGGTCAGGCAGAACGCCGCCGGAGTTAACGACCCCGACGACCATGGTGCGCGCACCTGCCGCAACGGCTTCATCAATGCTCATGTCTGTCAGACCGGTGTCGGCCTGGCAGCCTTCAAGGCGCATTTGACCAATGCACCAGTCTGGGCGCCAGTCCACGATCCCTTGCGCAGTCTTGGCTGCCAACTGGTCGTGTACATCACCGAGAAACAAAAGATAAGGATGTTCGATTACCATAGTCGCACTCGTCGGTATGTGTGGTTGTCCCAGCCATTACGCACCACAAGATGTGCCGTTTCGCAAGAGGGCAGTCCGTTTTCGCGGATGGAGCCAGATTTTGCAATAAATCCGCACGCCAGTGTTACAACCGGATTGTCTCGCTGTGCATGGTCAGCCTGGCACTTTTGATTGACTACATGTCGTTTCAGTTTCTGCTGGAAAGAACAAGTCTGATCTATTCTGGGTGTTGTATGGAACCGGGGGCCGTCGCGGCAGCAGGAAAACAGGAAATCCGGGAAGATCGCATTGCACTCGGTATTGCATTGGTCTTGTTGTCAACGCTGTTCACGTCACTGACGGACGTCTTCTTCAAATTCGCGACCGCTGGAGGGACCGTTTGGCAGTATTTTGTATGGCGCTCGCTTATAGCCATCCCGGTGCTGCTGGGCATTGCCCTGTTGTGGGGCGATGGAATTGCAACCTGGCGGGTTCTTCAAGCCCGGTGATCAGAAGCGGTTGATAAGCGTAATGCCGACGTCTTTGTGGTTGTCCATTTTTGCCAGCGCAGCGCTGGCGTCTTCGAGCGCAATCCTGGTCTTTATCAACCTGGCGATGTCCAGGCGGCCGGAGGAAATCATCTCGAACAGGGCAGGGAAGCGAAGAGCGGGCAGACCACGAGACCCCATAATGACCAGTTGCCGGTAATAGACGGTTTCCAGCAACGGGATGGGCGGATTTGCATGTTCATCCAGAGGTTGTCCGATCTGCACATGCCGGCCGAGTTTCCTAAGGCAACGCAATGAATTGTGCAGGGTCTGCGTTACACCGAGTGCTTCTATGGAAGCATCGGCACCGCCTCTGGTGATCTCCCGTATTGCTTCACCGACATCATTGGTCTTTGCAGCGTTCAGGACGTGAGTTGCGCCTACCTGTTTGGCGAGCTCGAGCTTGTCTTCTACAATATCCACCGCTACAACTGTGGCACCAACGGCAGCGCCGATCATGATGGCGGACAAGCCGACACCACCGCATCCGTGCACTGCCAATGTTTCGCCGGGTTTCACTTTCGCCTTGTCGACCACGGCGGAAAAGGATGTGGTTGTCCGGCAGCCAAGCGCGGCTGCAACTTCATCAGAGATGTCATCAGGCAGTTTGAGAACATTGGCATCAGCCAGCGGGATTGCCACGCGCTCGGCAAAAGCACCCCAGCCGCTGAAACCGACGACATACTGATCGTCGCAAATGGTCAGGTTGCCGGCTCGGCAGCACGCACACTCGCCGCATCCAAGTATCACCGGAACAGTCACGCGATCACCCCTGGCAAATTTCCGGCATTCCGGGCCAACATCGACAACTTTGCCGGCAAGTTCATGACCCGGGACATGCGGCAGTTTGATGACGTGATTGGTGCCCTTCCAGCCGTGCCAGTCGGATCGGCAGACGCCACAGGCTTTCACGTCGATCAGGACGCCGTCAGCCGGTGTTCTTGACTCCGCGACATCGGTAACGTCAAGCGGTTTGGAGAATTCTGTAATCAGCGCAGCTTTCATGGCTGCGAGGATAGGAGTTGGGCAAACAACAATCCAGTGGAAACCGGGCAGGGTGCATGACACCGCAATGAAAGCAGACCTTCAGGCATGAAGGCTGGTCGCAAAATTGCTAGCGTGGTATTTGCACAGCCATACGGGGATACATTTGTACATGACAAAATTCAGCGGATCTTGCCTTTGTGGCGCGGTGACCTATGAAGCTGACTGCGAAATACAGCGCATCTTCAATTGCCATTGTCTTGATTGTCAGCAGGCAACCGGGTCGGTCTACACGACCGTTTTGTTAGTGCCGGAAAAGGACGTGAAAATCAAAGGCTACCCTGCCAGCTATACCCACATGGCCGACAGCGGAGCTACCATGATCAAGCGGTATTGCTCGTCCTGCGGTTCGCCGCTGTTTTCCATGAACTCACGCCGTCAGGGTTTCATTGGTATTCGCGCCGGCACCATAGCGCAAAAGCATATTGTGGAACCCCAGTTGAATGTGTTTTGTGACAGTGCAGTCGCATCCACGCCCATGGACGACAAATTGCCCAAACATGCCAGGATGCCTGGTTAAGACACTTTTCAGTTAGTGCTTCACCCGCCCAGCGGCTTCCGCGAACATGAGGTACACTTTGCCGGTTTCCGAGCCCAAGCACTGATCTACGAGTTCCTCGCCAGCTTCTGACGTGGCCACTGTATCGAGCAGGCGCTCGAACAGGCGGATAAAGCCGTCAATGCGGGTTCTGACCTGCTTGTCATCCCGGTAGGCCTTGCGTGTCAGTTCCATAAGTTTGCGTCCACGGCTCTGGAACAGATTGTGCGTGTATGTCTGGGCATTTCCTTGCTGATAGGAAGCCTCAAGTTCCTTCGGCAGGCCGTCCTGCAACACCCGGTAGATGTCGCGAGAGGCTGCATTCAGCTTGGCAACAAGCGTTTCCGTGTCGCGACTGGTCGAACCATCTTTTGAGGTTGCCTTTGACTTGCGTGCGGGCTTTTCACGCGCAGTTGGCGTGTCGGGCTCCGGTGACAGTAAATCACCGAGGAAATTGCGGATTGAGCCGCCTTCCTTCGGATCGGTCGATGCTGCCTCGTCGGCTTCAACGCTGCGTTCGGTTTTTTGGGCACCGGACGTCCGCTGTGACGCAGCGATGGACGCGGTGCCCTTAGTTTTTCCCGGCGATCGTCCTCCAGCGTCGGGCGGTACATATATTCCGGGACCCGACATGGCCAGCGAAGACGATTGCCGTTTGACCACATCAGCCAACGCATTGAGTGCGGTGATCTGGTCAGTCACGACGCGGCGCATCGCATCTGCTGAGTTGCGCGTTTCCGCTGGCAACTCAAGGACGGCGCGGCGCACTTCACCGCGTGCGAACTCAATCTCGCGAACGACGCTGGCCGCAGCCTCGCGCATTTCATCTGCAGTGGAGGAAAACTCCTCAGTAGATCCGGACATGGTGGTGTTCAACTGGCGCACCACTTCTGCATGTTGACTCACAATATTGCGTGCCGCACGACTGACCTGTTCGTCAGAAATCGCTTCCAGGTTCTTGATCTCCTCCTGCATGTTGTCTGCTGCGGCTGCAAACTGGGATGTGATCAGGCGACCAAGCTCATCGGTGCGCGAATTGGCTTCGGACAATGAATGCTGCACCCGCTCCAAATAGCGCTGCATGATGCCGTCGACTTCTTCCGATTTTTTGCCCAGCTTCACAAGCATATCGGCCATCTGGTTGTCGCGGGTATCCATCAGGCGGTCGATCCGTTCGTTGAAATTGGTTACGGCCCGATCAACCTTTTCAGATGCACTTTCCAACCGCTCGGAAATCTTGCCGGAAGTGTTGTCCAGTCGTCCCACAAGCGAGGTCGACACGGTATCGATACGTTGATCCAGTTCTCCGGCAGTTTCCTTCAAGGCCTCTGTCATCATCGAGTAAGCCTGATCCACATGAGTGGAGAATTTGGATCCGGTATCCTCCAGCCGGCGGGATGCTTCGCTGGCGCGGGTTTCAAACTCTCCGGCAGACTGGGTCAGATGATCAATCATGATTGAGGCATGACCTTCAAAGCGGGTTGAAATCGACTGGGTGCTTTCTTCCATATTATCTGCGAACGAAGCAGATGCGCGACCCAATTCTCCGACCAGATCACGCGCCGCGCTATCCAGACCCTCAGCGAATGCGGTGCGCGCGGTTCCCAGCTCATTGAAGACGCGGGCTGCGCGTTCATCCAGCATTTTGGCAAACTGCTCGCCAGAAGAATCCATGCGGGTTATGACATCCGTGGTGATCTCTTCGAGCAATGTACTGGCCAAGTCAAAACGCTTGCCCATTTCGCGGGAGTTGCTCTCCAGACGCATGAACATGGCATTGCCGGATTTCTCCATCGTTTCGGCCACTTCAGCGGTAGTGGACTCAAAACGCTGCGACATTTCCTGGTTGGCGCGCTCTACGTGTGAGTACCATTCAGACGTGGTGCTATCCAGCTTGCCGGACATGCCTTCAATCTGGCTCAAGACCGTTCCTGAACGATCTTTGAGTTGGGTAATCAGATTGCTCATGGTGTCAGCCACAGTGTCCAAACGAGTGGTGAGGCTGGACGATGTTGAATCGAGGCGGTCGGTCAGCAATAGCGAGACTTCATCAAGGCGTCCGGTCATCGCGCCGGATGACGTATCAAGCCGATCTGCCAGCGCATTGGTGGTGGTATCGAGCTTACCGGTCATTTCAGCTGTTACATTGTTCAACAACTCGGTCATACGCGATGTTGAACCTTCAAGTCGCCCGGTGATGGAAGCAGATGAGCTGTCGAGGCGTTCGACGAGTTCGTTCGTGGTGGCATCAAGCTTGCCGGTCATATCGGCAGAGGCACTGTTCAACAGTTCAGCCATGTGGGAAGTTGCACCTTCAAGGCGGCCGGTCAATTCACCGGTCGAGCTGTCCAGTATTGACGTGAGCCGGCTGCTCAACTGTTCAGTCGAACCGTCAAGTCTTTGGGCGATTGATGCGGTGGTGGTGTCGAGCTTGTCAGACATTTCAACGGATGCCTGATCCAGCACGTCCGCGACACGCGAGGTTACACTTTCCAGCCGGCCTGAAAGTTGTTCAGAATTGCTGCTCAGCTTTTCAGTCAGCTCTTTTGTCGTGGTCTCCAGCCTGCCGGTCAAATCTTCCGAGGATGAATTCAAGAGGGCAGCCAGTTCACTGCCGGTTGCCTGCAACTTGCCGGTGAGGGCCTCAGAAGACGTATCGAGACGGTTTGCAAGCTCGTTCGATGTGCCCTCCAGTTTTCCGGTCATGCCGACAGATGCGGTATTCAGCAACTCCGCCATGCGAGCGGTTGCATCTTCCAGGCGAACGACCATGCCGCTCGAAGTTTCCTCAATCTGGCCGGAAAGACGAGCGGTAGATTCATCAAGGTGCCCGGACATGTGCGAAGTTGCGGTTTCAACACGATTGAAAAGCGTGCCGGCAGATGTCTCCAGCTTTCCGGTAATTTCTTCGGTTATGACCTCGAAACGCTTGAACAATTCGCCTGAAGCAACTTCAAGTGTGCCCGACATCTTGCCTGACACATCTTCCATGTAGGAGTAGACTTCATCGCGCGCTGTAGCGACATTCTGCACGAATTCACCAGAGATGGACAGCAGTCTGTCGGTCAGGGCCGAGCCAGACAGATCGATCTGATCTCCAACCGCCGACGAGGCGGCGGTGAGGCGGTCGGCGACCTTTTCAACTGACGCATTCAGCAGAGTGGCCATTTCATTCGTTGTGCCTAGCAACCGATCATTGACCTGGTTTCCTGCCTGTTCAAGCGCTTCAGACGCCTTGTTGCCGCTTTCATTGATGAAAGCCAGCATAGTCTGCGAGGAGGCTTCTGTGTTGCGCGCTATCTTCTCCCCAGACTCCATCAGGTTCTCGACAACACTGACGCTTGTGGTCTCCAGGCTGGAGGCAACCGTAGTGCCCGTAGTCTGCAAGTTCCGTACAACATTCTGGCCCGCTGCCTGAACACGGTCAGTTACTTCAGTCCCCACTTCGTTCAGGTTGCGAAGCACAACCTCGGATGTAATCTGCACTGATTCAGCGACGTCGCTGCCGACGAGCTTGATCTGTCCGAGAATGTCGTCGGATGTCGCCTGCATGGTTGTGACCACGGACCCGGATGTTGAGCGAACCGCTTGCGTGACGCTTTCCCCGGTGCCCTTGACCATGGCAACACTTTCGTCAGCCACTGAGCGAAGCTGACCGACCACGGCTTCCGAAGACTGTTCGATGGACTGGACCATTTCGCCCGACGCGGCTCGCACGTTCTCGGTGATGCGCGTCCCCGAATCTGAGATCATCAATGTGTGGGCATCCGCGGCTGTCTGCAATTGTTCACTTACAGCTTCAGTCGAATGCTGAACCGATTGGACAACCGTGTCGGATGCTGATCGGACCTGCTGGGCAACCGTATCTCCCGTGGCCTTGACGATCTCCACATTTTGCTCGGCGGTTGCACGCAATTGTTCATTGACTGCCTGCGCCGTCTGCTGGACCGACTGCAGAATTTCGCCGGATTTTGAATGCACGGCCTGTGCGACATTATCGCCGGTCAACTTCATGGTCTCGGTGGTTTGGTCAGATGTAGCCTGCAATTGTTCGTTGATTGCCAATGCAGTGTGCTGAACAGCCTGGACAATCTCACCAGCCTTGGAATGCACGGTCTTTGCAACATTGTTGCCGGTGCTGTTTATTGTTTCGGTGTTTTGTTCCGCTGCTGCCCGCAGTTGTTCGTTTACCGCTTGAGTTGATTGCTGAACTGTCTGAACAATTTCACCGGATGTCGACATCACTGCCTGAGATACCGTCTTACCTGTGACTTTCATGGCTTCGGTATTTTGCTCAGCTGCTGTCCGAAGTTGCTCATTTACCGCTTGAGAAGACTGCTGGACAGTTTGTACCACTTCGCCGGAGATGGAACGCACCGAGCGCGTAACATTTTCGCCGGTAAGCTTCATCATCTCGGAATTCTGTTCGGCGGCCTGACGCATTTGTTCGGTCGTAGCCGAGGCAATCTGCTCGATGCTCTGGGTGAGCTCCGAGCGCACGCTTCGCACTTCCTCAAGGCTCTCACGAATGCTGCTGGTTACGCTGCCTTCAAGCTGCCGCAATCCGTCACCGAACTGCATGCCTTCAGTGTTCATGCGCTGAGCGGTTTCCTGCATGGTAGAAACCTGCCCGGTAACGCTGTCAGAAAACACTCGCATCTCATTGACCAGTGTACCTGACATTTGCTCCATGCGAGCTGTCTGGCCTGAAATTTCGGTGCCGACGAAACTGGCACGAGTCGATATCTCATCAACCGTCTGTGACAATTCGGCAGTTGTGTTCTTGAGGCCGTGTTCAAGGGCGGCCAGGGTGGACGAGGCAGTAGAAATAATCCCGGACAGGCTTTGTGTGTTTTCTTCAATCCGAGAGAGCAGGGGAGTGGCCTCAACTCCAATGACCCGTCCGGTTTCATGCAACGAGTTGCGCTGATGTTCCAGGCCTTCCATCATTGTGCGGATGCGTTCTTCGTTGGCTCCGAAGGCGCGTTCTATGTTGGCTATTTCCTTGTGCACGGCGCCTTCAAGCTCACTGGCGCGCTGAATTGCGTGTTCAACGCCTCCGACAAGTTGATCGACCTCGCTGCGCACCAGTTGCGAGACCGATGCCAGGCTTTCAGTTGCAATGTCCTGCGGACGAACCAGGCGCATGGCTGTCTGCATCAGCGCCTGGCTGACATTGCTGATCTGATTTGCCCGGTAAATCAGATACCCCAATGCGAGGAAGGCCAGCACCGGGATCGCACCAGTCAGCAGCGTTTGCATCGTAACCGGCAAGTTTTCAAGGCTGAGTGGACTGCCAGTCTGGGCAAGCGAAGGTATGTAGACTACTGTCCAGATGGCCAGCCAAAGGAGCGACATCGCAATTGCCGACCAGATCGGCGTGGTTGATGTGCGCTCACGGATTGCCTGTAAACTGTTGCTGGTAAAAGCGTCATTTTCGTTTGCGGGTCGACCCCGGAGCTGAACTTCGCGACGTCGTTTGTCGATAGCATCCTGCCTGCGGCGCTCTGCAGCTTCGCGGCGCGCAATCTGCTCCTCATTTTCGTCAACTGTCCTGCGATTGCCCCTGCGCGAAGCACGGCGCGGCTGATTTGATTCGCTTGACATATTTTTGCATCCCCGCAACTAAAGACTTACTAACCGGCACCACACTCCAGGCTTTCCCTGGGGCCTCATGTGTTCCGTTTGCTGGTATCACCCATGTTCGATGATCTGACTCATTCCAGATTGAAGCAAGTCTCATCGCCATCCCGTTAACTAATTTTTTTTACCCTCTATGCGATTAATTCAGGATTCTAATGCAAATCAGACACTTAAAGAACCCTCCAGACCCAAATGGTAACGGAAAAATACTGGATTGGTTAACGCAGTGCGTGAAAACGAGTCAAATTTTAACGAAATTCTAAATGAATTTTTGTTAAATTGGCGGTTAATTTGCTGAAACTGGTAGTGATTTGGCGCCTGATTCTTACTTTTGGACCGGGTACGCCGTACAAAAAGAGTGGTGCAAAATGGGATTGAGTCGGGCCACGAAAAGCGAGGCTGACCGGTCGACCGTCGAGACTGTCATCGATCTGGTACATCTGGATCAGTACACGCTGGGTGATCGCGCATTACAAGCACAATTATTGCAGTTGTTCCGCACCCAGTTGAAAATTCAGACGAAAAACCTGGCGTTGTGCAATACTGAAAATGACTGGAAATCCGGCACGCATACACTGAAGGGTGCCGCACGCGCAGTCGGTGCTGGAGAAGTTTGCCAAGTGGCCGAAAAAATGGAAGCGATTCCTTTCGCCGACCAGGTAGGTCGTCGCACAATGGTGAAGCGGTTAGAAGAGGTCCGCACGGCTTTTGAAGCTGATGTGGAGCAATATATCTGTAACCGGTGATCCGAGTTACTTGTCGCTCTCGCGCGAATAGTCTGATCCAAGCCTCCAGGAGGAGGCTAACAGATTTGCATACGTTCAATGAGTCCTGACCCCAATTGTCGCACAATGCCGTGTTTTGCGACCAACCATGCCGGAAATTGTTGCATTTTGTGCCGTAGCGGCCTAGCTAAAGGCCTGACTCATAATTGAATGTATGCAAACAAGTTTGTGTATACCCGTGTATGGCAGGATTGATAAGACATGGCAAAAATCACATTTATTGAGCACAATGGCAAAGAGCACATTGTTGATGGGGAAAACGGCATGTCGGTCATGGAGACTGCCGTTAAAAACATGGTGCCGGGCATTGATGCTGACTGCGGTGGCGCATGTGCTTGCGCAACCTGTCATGTTTACCTGCAAGATGATTGGGCAGAAAAGTTGGGCGAACGTTCTGAAATGGAAGAAGACATGCTCGACTTCGCGTTTGAAGTTCAGGACAACTCACGATTGTCATGCCAGATAAGGGTCTCTGACGATATCGACGGGCTTGTTGTGAAAGTTCCGGAAAAGCAGTTCTAGCAAAAGAACCGACATCTACCCGATTACAACCGACTTGGCCGGGCAGTCCCCAAGCTGCGACCCGGAAAGATGATCAAGGAGGCCGTTGTTCATGGCCAATCAAATTATTGAAACCGATGTAGTGATTGTTGGTGCCGGTCCGTGCGGGCTGTTTGCCATTTTCGAGTTGGGGTTATTGGATATCAAGTGCCATGTCGTGGACATTCTCGACAAACCGGGCGGGCAGTGCGCCGAGCTTTATCCGGAAAAACCGATCTATGATATTCCAGGCTTGCCAATCGTAACGGGTCAGGAGCTGACCGACCGGCTATTGGAACAGGCTGCGCCGTTCGACCCGCAATATCATTACAACCAGATGGTGACGTCATTGCGAAAACTCGACGACGGAACTTTCGAACTGGAAACCGACGGTGACATACAGTTCAAGTGCAAGGTCGTAGTCGTGGCCGCTGGCGGCGGCAGTTTCCAACCCAAGAAACCGCCAATGCCGTCTATTGAAGATTACGAAGGCACAAGTGTCTTTTATTCGGTCAAGCGGATGGAGGATTTCCGGGACAAGGATATTCTGATTGTCGGCGGCGGCGATAGTGCCCTGGACTGGGTTATCAATTTGCAGCCAATCGCGAATTCCATGACCCTGCTGCATCGCCGGGACGACTTCCGGGCCGCACCTGACAGCGTCAACAAGATGCGCGAGCTGGTTGCCGCCGGAAAGATGAACCTGCACATTGGTCAGGTAACAAATCTGCACGGCAGCGATGGCGTGTTGAGTGGAGCGTCTGTCAAGGGCAAGGAAGGAGAGTTTGAGGTCTCTTGCAACACCATGTTGCCGTTCTTTGGCTTGACCATGAAACTCGGACCGGTCGCTGACTGGGGTCTCAATCTGGAGGAAAACCTGGTGCCGGTGGACACTGAAAAATTCTCTTCTTCTGAGCACGGCATTTTCGCAATAGGTGACATCAATACCTATCCGGGTAAGCTGAAACTGATCTTGTCAGGTTTTCACGAGGCTGCACTGATGTCGCAGGAAGCCTTCCGGATTATCAACCCGGGCGAACGCCTGTTGTTCCAATACACGACCTCAAGTTCCAGTCTCCAGAAAAAGCTGGGTGTGGCATAGACCTTTTACACACGGGTTGCTTTAAAGCTTTCCTGCCCTTCTGAGCAAATCGCAAAGATCAGCCTTGGGAAGCGCAGGCACAGTCAGTCCTGCTTTGCCGGTCATCGCTTCGTTGGCGATCATGGAGTCCAGGACCGCTTCTTCGACCGTTTCCACCACTGCCTGAAAAAGCGGATCCAAATCGCTGTCGGCAAGTGATTGCAAATGCCGAATACCGCTGGATTTCAACGCCTGCTTGTTGGCCGTTGAAAATGCCAAGAAAATGTCGCCGGAGGAATTGTGGCCAATTGTGCCCGTGCGAGCCAGGCCAAGCGGCACGCGCCGGGCAAGCCGCTTGCATTGATGGGGCAGCAGTGGAGCATCCGTAGCTACAATGGCAATGATGGATCCAGTGCCCCTGGAGCGGAATTCGCCGCCTGTCAGTTCACGGCCTGCCGGAACGCCAAGTACCGTCAGTTCCGGGCGAAGGCCGAAATTGGACTGGACAAATGTGCCGACTGTAAATCTGGTGTTTTCCAGGTCAATGAGCCGGGAGGCGCTGGCCGATCCGGCCTTGAACTCATAAGTGGACATGCCGGTGCCGCCGCCGATACTTCCCATTTCCAGCGGACCGGCGGTCGCATTATCCAGAGCCGACATTGCATGGGCGGTCGTTATATGAAAGCCGTTGATATCATTGAGGTCTCCATCATAGGTTTCCGCAGCTACAGGCAGGCCCCAGTCCTGCCCGGTGCCTATGCCGTTGCGCATCAGCCATTGCAGCGTTGCGTCACGGGCGACGCCGCATGATGCCGTATTGGTTATGGTGACCGGCGTTTGCAGCTCACCTGCTTCTTCTATCCATATTGTGCCGGTCATTTCACCATTTCCGTTGAGTGAATATGAACCCGCCATGCACGGCGTGCCGGCGCCGTTTCGGCCACGTGGCAGAATACCTGTGACACCGGTACGAATGTTGTCACCCTCGATCAGAGTCAGGTAACCAACCTCGACCCCGTTGACGTCGGTGATTGCATTGTGTTGTCCCGGCACGCCTGGAAGGAGTAATCCCAGACCACGCGCACGTTGTTTGCCGCCGGGCGTAGATTGCCATTTGTTTGCTGTCATGTTTGTTCTGGTTGTCGGATGTCTTTAACTGCATGATGACGTCTGACACCTGGTGCAGCAAGGGCACTATTGATGACATTGAGTAGAGACTTTCTGGAAGTGCTTGAAGCAATGTGTTCGGTTCGGCGCCCGTCAGCCGTAACGGCGCTGGATCCCGGGTTTTACCCGGACAATCTCAATGCAGGTGTCGTGGCCTTGCCCAAGACCACCGGTGAAGTTCAGGCAATTGTCGAACTGTGTCGAGCGCGCAAGGTTTCGATTGTACCCCATGGCGGACGCACGGGGCTTGCGGGAGCTGCCGCCAGCCGGCCCGGGCAGCTGATTGTCGATCTAGCGGCGATGAACCAGATTGAGAGCGTAGATCCGATTTCGGGTACTGTGGCAGTTCAGGCCGGGGCGACGCTTCAGCAAGTACAAGAGGCTTGTGCCGGGCATGGTCTTACGCCGGGTATAGATATTGCTGCTCGCGGCAGCGCCACAATCGGCGGCATGATTTCTACCAACGCAGGTGGTATGGAAGCGTTTCGCTGCGGTGTTATGCGACACAGGGTTCTCGGATTGCAGGCGGTTCTGCCGGACGGCAGCGTGCTGAGCGACATGGCTGGCGTCACCAAGGCTAATGAAGGACTGGACGTCAAACACCTGCTGATTGGCGCGGAAGGCAGGCTGGGCATCGTAACACGAGCCGTGTTGAAGCTGGAACCGATGCCGCTTGCGACGTCAACAGCCCTGGTTTCATTTGAAACCGCTGCCAGTGCTGTTGCCGGCTTTCACAGACTCAAGGCGGGTCGTGGCTTGCTCAGAGCGGAAATTATGTGGAGGACCTACGCGGAAACCGTTGCTTTGGACACAGGGCTGGATGATCTGTTGACGACATTTGCCGGCAACGTTCTGGTGTTGTTTGAGCATTCAGGTGAAACTCAGGAAGACGCTCAAGCCGTTCAGGAAAATGCATTGCTTCCCCTACTGGAAAACGGGGAAATTGCACATGCTGTCATTGCGCAGAACCAGCGACAGGCAGCGGATTTCTGGCGGATCAGAGAGGATAGCTGGGCCGTTGAGAGACAATGGCCTGGCGGCTACTGGTATGATGTGTCAGTGCCCTTGCATGGATTGGACCAATATGTTGGCGAGCTTGAAATCGACCTTAACAATATCGCTGAGGATGTTCATCTGAGTTGCATGGGTCATCTGGGTGACGGCAACTTGCATATCACCATATCCGGGCCTGATGGCAATCGACTCGAAAAGGAAATCGTGGACAATGCAGTTTTGTCACGGCTGCGGGTGAAAGGTGGTTCGATTTCAGCCGAACACGGTATCGGGTTGGAGAAGATGAAGGCACTTGTGGCTTACGGTGATCCGGCCAAACTGGCGATGGCGCGCGCAATCAAACAGGCAATCGACCCGGGCAATCTGATGAATCCCGGGAAGGTATTGGACTGAATACATGCCTCAGAGCCGGTTTATCGGCGTTTTCAAGTAAACAATGCCGTTGTTTTCAGGTTCGGGCATGTTGCCGCCGCGCATGTTTACCTGAATGGAGGGTATAATCAGTTTTGGCATGCCGAGCTGAGCATCGCGGGCTTTGCGCATTGCGACAAACTCGTCCTCGCTCACTCCGTCTCGAACATGCACATTGTTTGCACGTTCCTCTTCGACGGTGGTTTGCCAGGCGTATTCCTCCCGCCCGGGCGCCTTGTAATCGTGGCACATAAAGAGTTTCGTTGCGGCAGGCAGAGCCAGCACTTTGCGAATGGACCGATACAGAACCTTTGCATCACCACCTGGAAAATCTGCCCGCGCGGTACCGAAATCGGGCATGAAGAGAGTGTCACCGACAAAGGCGCAGTCGCCAATAACGTAGGTCAGGCAGGCGGGCGTATGACCAGGCGTGTGCATCACATTGGCCGGAATGGCGCCGATTGCAAACTCGTCCTCATCGTTGAAAAGACGATCAAACTGCGAGCCGTCCCGCTCAAACTCCGTGCCGGCATTGAAAATCTTGCCAAATACATTCTGTACCTGGGTGATACCGGCGCCAATGCAGAGCTTTCCGCCCAATTGCTCCTGAATATAAGGTGCAGCAGACAGATGGTCCGCATGAACATGGGTTTCCAGCAACCATTCGCAGTTCAACTTGTTGCCTTTGACGTGGGCAATAATGCGATCTGCCGAATCGGTTGATGTTCGCCCGGCGGCGGCGTCGAAATCCAGGACACTGTCGATGACTGCGCAGGCGCTAGTTTCCGGATCGCTGACAACATAACTGATGGTGTTGGTAGGCTCGTCAAAAAAGGCTTCTACGTCCGGTTGGGTCATCAACGAAATTTCCTCGTCCAGCATGTGTTAGGTGTTTTGTCAGGCGCGACCTGACTTCTGTCGGTATTTTTGCACAGAAGTTCAGCAGCGCGTTGATCCAGGACAATAATTGGCGAATTTCCCGGCTTTGATGGTGGATGCAATAGATTCAATCCTCCTGATTTTATGCAAAAGTTATTGAAATGATTCAGGTTTTGTTAGCCGTCATTTCGTCAAATTGACCATAAATTGCCGACTTCTGATACAAACCCTCATGAAATTTTGTGCTGATCTCGACATGCCCTCAGCGATAATGGCCTCAGGAAATGAATTTTTCCGGGCTGACATACGGGAGAAGAATAATGTTTGGCTTTGTGTCTAAGCTTTCTAGATTTGGTAAAAACCAGTCCGGGGCTCTTGCGCCGGTTCTTGCGGTTGCAGCTATACCGATTGTAATGGCGGCAGGTTTTGCTGTTGATTACGGCAACGCTGTTTCAGTGCAGGCGCGATTGCAGGCAGCCGTTGATGCTGCAGCCCTTGCAGCAGGACGTGAAGCCAACAAGTCAGATTCCGAGCTGGAGCGTATCGCACAGGACTATTTCAATTCCAATTATGGTAATCCGGCCAACTCCGGCGCTCCTTCAATGGAACTTAACATAGATGGCAGCAGTCTAACGGTCACGGGAACGGTGACTGTAAGCAATTACCTGACAACGGTTGCCGGGTTTGAAACCACGACTATTAGTGCATCTTC
>CAJICM010000115.1_pt1 | contig 21070 bp, 17 predicted proteins | sample 9199691 | NCBI WGS metagenome assembly CAJICM01 (sample SAMEA7708338, study PRJEB35096) | sediment metagenome | biome: marine neritic benthic zone biome [ENVO:01000025]; feature: sediment [ENVO:00002007]; material: shallow marine sediment [ENVO:03000034] sea grass bed [ENVO_01000059] ...
GCTGCAACAATCGCCAGATTGATGGCCAGAGAAACAATCAGGACAACCCACAACCATGACCAGCGCCGGGTCTTCGGTGCTTGTGCCTGGCTCATAACAGGCTCCCGTCGTCACTGTCTTCCACCAGCACGACATCCAAAACGTCATCTGTCGTTGCAGGCAGTCGCAAGCTGTCGGCCAAAAGCCCTCCGGCTTCAGTTCCTATGCCGACAAACACGCCCAGCATGATGCTTGCCGCCAATGTACCTGCCACCAGCAGCTGTTGCGGCAAGATAGCGGATCTCCAGAAGGGTGCGCGATCATGCTTGGCTGCGGTTTGAACCTTGTCCGGCGTAGACTTTATCGCGGCAAGCAAACGATCACGAGCCCCTTCCGGCTCGGCAATATTGGCCGCGGTGGCCATATCGAGCAATTTGTCCAAAGAGTCGGCTTCCGCGCTCAAATGTTCGGGCAACAGGTCCGGATTGCGCAACAAGCTGGCGAATCGCACGCGGTCTGCCTCCGGCCAACGCAGTGGGTTGCGGCCATAGGCTGCCAGTACGGCGGCCAGGCGCGCGTCGTTGGCACCTCGCCGACCCGTGGCATTGTTGTTGCCTGCCGTCATTTCAGTTGCTCCAGTTCATCAATCAGATCTGTCCAAACCGGGCTCAGTGTTGTCCGCAATGATCTTCTTGCCCGCGACAGCAATGATTCCACTGCTTCCACACTGACGTCCATGATAGACGCTGTCTCCTGATTGCCCAAGGCTTCGAAGTAGGTCAACTGCAGAGCCGTGCGCTGGCGCTCCGGTAACTGCGCCATGGCGGCAGACACTTCTTCCGCCGCCTGCCCGTGGCGCAAGTGTCCGTCAGGCGCGGTTGATGGATCAACCATTAGTTCCAGTTCACTGTCGGAGGTGTTGCGCGCGCGTCTTAACCGATCAATGGCGAGATTGCGGGCCACCCGCGCCAGCCACGCCTTCAAAGCGGCTTTGTTGCGCAGCTCCGGCGGGTTGCGCCAGAGTTTGACGAATGCCTCCTGGGTCACGTCTTCTGCATCCGCAGCGTTGCCCAATACCCGGGCAGACAACCTGAAAACCAGCGAGTAATGCCGGTCTACCAGGGTCGTGAACGCGGATTGATCACCGGCGGAAACACCGTCCAGCAAAACAGCGTCGACTGCCGGGGATACTTCCCCGGCAGTCGGATTTACCGCTGTGTCTTCAGTGTATCCTGCCATTCCCCAAGCCGGACGCGCTATCTGCCAGTTCATCAGCCCTCCTATTTACGGGCCTGTGACCTTGCCTTGCGAGCCTCGGTCCGTTTCTTGCGCGCAATGACATGATAGGCACGCGATTCCCGCAAAGTCACGCCGCCAGACTTGTCGGCATCTGCGATGTCAAACAGCCCTGCAATATAACCATGCAGTTCTGTCCGGGAAACCGCAGTATCGTTGTCGGCGTCCATGCGTGACAGAATGCGGTCAATGCGACGCCGGGCCAGCCGGTTGAGCCAGTCTTCAAGCTCGGTCCTGGTCACCTTGTCATTCTTGTCTCTGTCTAGTCTCATGAACCGGCGGACCGACTTGGCTTGCAACTCCTCTATGGCAAGCGCGCCGTCCTTGTTCTTGTCAAGGCGTTCAAAAGTGCGTTCGCCGCGCGGCATGCCCGGTTCGCGTGCCAGACTTGCAGTTGCTGATATACCTGCGATGACCAACGCCGCCGACAAGGCGGCCGATAAACGAATATTCATAACGGATCAATCTCCTTAAGTATTGATGTTGCCGGAACCGGAGTCTGCAAACCCTGGTTCATGATGTGAGTTGGCCAACGCACATGAACAAGACGAGAACACCGGCAACAATCCGTCGCTGAATCTGAATAAATTTTTTGCCAGATCAGAATGACCTTTGGTTCAACCAATCAATTCTCATAAAACTTATTTATTTCATATAGTTAGAGCAGTTTAGGTGCAAGTGACCCGATGTTGCTCTAGCCCGCCGGAGCCCCAATCAGACGGTCGAAAATCTCCGATACCTCACGGTTTGCTTCAGCCAGCATGGCCTGCATGACCGGAACCTCGGGGGCTCCGCTGGCCCGCAGCAGTTTTGCAACAAGATCAACAGGAGCCGATTTCAGTTCAAACTTGCCGGCAGAGCATAGTCGGAGAATTTGGGTCAGGCCCTGATACAGATTTGCTGCTGCAACCAGCGCGTCATGATCGGCAGTGGTCAAGTGACCTGCATCATGCAGCGCATGCAGGGCTGAAATCGTGTTGCACCGCAATACCTGCGGGCTTTCGTGAGCGTGAACCAGTTGCAGGGCCTGAGCGACAAACTCAATTTCTATCAACCCACCACGCACATGTTTAAAATCCCAGTGATCGTCATTGTTGGCCCCCTGCAACATGCGTGTTCGCATATCGCGCACATCCGCCAGGGTCTGTTTCCGGTCCCGCTTCGCACACAATGCTCGCCGAATAACGTCTTCAGCGCGCGCTTTCAACACCTCGTCTCCTGCTACGATGCGGGCTCTTGTGAGGGCCATCTTTTCCCAGGTCCAGGCCTGGTTTTCCTGATATTCCTCGAAAGCAATTATGTTACTGGCGACTGGCCCCTTGCTGCCGGATGGCCGCAATCGCATATCGACCTCATACAGGGTGCCTGCTTCGGTCTGAGATGTAAGCGCGGTTATCAACCGGCGGGTCAGTCTTGCAAAATACTGTGATGGAGAAAGCGGTTTGGCGCCATCGGAGGCATCAGCGCCGTCGGCAAAGTCATAAAGTATGATGAGATCCAGGTCAGATGCGCTTGTCATTTCGCGACCGCCCATCTTCCCCATGGCAACGACCACAACCGCTTCGCCGGCGACGTGGCCGTGACGCAGGGAAAGGTCGGCAGATGAAACCTTGAGAAAATGATCGGTTACCGCATCGGCCAAATTGGTATAGGCAAGTCCGGCCTCTTCTGCGCTGACCGTTTCGGACACAATGCGCATGCCGATGCGAAGTGCCATTTCCTGTGCCGCTATGCGTGCGTTGTCCAGTGCCTCTTCATAGCTGGACTCTCCATCCAGCAAGCTGGCAAATGCATCGGTCAGCTCGGTTTCATCCGGCATGGGTCCGAAGAAGGCTGGATCCAGCACGGCCTCGAACAGGCGGGGACGACGGGAGAGCGCATCAGCCAGACGTGGCGCCGACCCCAGCACAGTTGCCAACAATTCGAGCAACACGGGGTTGGCCTTGAACATCGAAAACAGCTGCACACCAGTCGGAAGCCCCGCCATGAAACGGTCAAAGGCAATCAGTGCACGATCGGGTTGGCCCGTGTGTGACAGAACTGTGAGCAGTGCCGGCGTGAGTTCGGTAAGCAGCTCCCGGGCGGTTGCAGAGCGCATCGCCGGATACCGCCCGAAATGCCAACTCTGGACAATTGCCGACATCTCAGAGACCTGCTGAAATCCCATTTTCGTCAATGTCGCAAGGGTTTCCGGGTCATCTCCACCACCGGTAAAGACGAGACTGCCAGTGTCACTTCCCAGTTCGGGTGCATCTTCGAACAAGCCGGCATAGTGGCCCTGGACCTTGTTCAAGGTGTCAGTCAGTTTGTCTGCAAGCTCTGCTGGTTCATCATAACCGCAAAATCTGGCAAACCCGGCAAACGCCTCTTCGGTTGCCGGTAAGGTCTGGGTCTGTTCATCGGCCACCATCTGCAATCGATGTTCGATGGTGCGCAAGAAAACATATGCCTCGTTCAACTCATCGCAGGCCACCTGTTCTATCCAACCGGCGTGCACCAGTTTTTCCAACATTGCCTGCGTGCGGTTACCTCTGAGGTCCGGGTTTTTCCCCCCGGCAATCAACTGCTGAGTCTGTACAAAAAACTCGATTTCGCGAATTCCACCGCGCCCCAGCTTGATGTTGTGGCCCAGCACCACGACTGAGCCGTGACCTTTGTGGGCGTGCATTTGCCGCTTCAGTGACTGCACGTCCGCAATGGCGGCGAAATCCAGGTACTTGCGCCACACAAATGGTGTGAGTTGCTTGAGAAAGTCCTGGCCCAACTGCAAATCGCCAGCTACAGCGCGTGCCTTGATCATGGCAGCGCGTTCCCAGTTCTGACCCATGGACGCGTAATAGTTTTCCGCCGCGCCTATGGCTATCGCGATCTGGGTGGCACGCGGGTCGGGCCGCAAGCGCAGGTCGACGCGGAACACATAACCGTCCTCGGTACGGTCCTGCAGCACGGTGGCAAGCGCCCTGGTTATGCGGACATAGAATTGCGCTGCGTTGTCAGGTCTCTCCAGTGGCACCTTTTCAGGATCGTAGAGCACGATCAGATCGATATCAGATGAATAATTCAACTCGCCCGCGCCATGCTTGCCCATGGCAAGGACGGTATATCCGTCAGACGTTTTCTGGTTTTTTTCCGGCGTTAACTTACCGGCTTCAACAGCCTCTTCGAGTAACCAGTCCAACGCTTGTGCGACCGCGACATCAGCAAATTGTGTGAGAGCCCGTGTCACCTGTTCGCATGACCACTGGCCTGCGATATCAGTCAGCGCGATCAGCAAGGCTGCGTTGTTTCGCGCGACACGCAGATGCCGCATCAATTCCGATTGGGAAGCGGCAGATGCCGCATCCCTGGCGAGACGCTCACAAATTGTTGCCATCAGCTGATCGGGCGGCGTAGTCAGCGCCTCAATGGCAAAATCCGGATAACGCCGAACCAGCCCAGACAGGAAAGGAGACCCGGCAGCGATATGGGCAATCAGTGAGCGAGCTGCCACAGAGTCTTCCAGTGCCGGTTGCAGGGCGGAGGCATGTTCCACCATGCCGGCCAACAAGGCCGGTTCATCAGGCTGTGCGGGCAGCGATACTCGGGATGCTGATAGGGTGTTGGTCATGAAATCCCACTGACAAACAGGAGAACGGGTTTTCTAAACTTAAAGCGTATTGCGCTCAATGGCACTTATTTGCTGGTGCCAATTCCCGTTTCCTCATGGGCGCGGCTGTTGCGGTGATATGCGGTGGTGTATTTGCGATATTGCTGAACTCTATACACGAACCGGGAAGTGCAGCTTTGCGACCAGACCGGGATCGCCGCCGGAAATTTCAAACTCGCCACCGTGCAGCTTCATGACGCTATCGACCAGCGCCAGGCCCAGGCCGCTGCCGGGCTTGCTTCGGCTGGTGTCCAAACGGACAAAACGACCTTTGACACGTTCACGGTCGGTCGCGTCAATGCCCGGCCCGGTATCCGACACGTCGACAGTCCAGCCACCCGTCTTTGACGGCGTAATCCGCAATATGATCTCCGGTGCCCCGGTTTTTTCGTCGCGGCCGTACTTGATTGCATTGTCGAGCAAGTTGGTCATTGCCTGTGCCACCAGCTGTCTGTCAGCCCTTACCACGGCTGTGTCCGGCACATCGAGAACAAGCGTTCCACCGGCGTCTTCAGCAATTGGTGCATAAAGCTCGGCCAAATCACCCAGTAACGCCACCAGGTCCGTGTCCTGAAACCCTTCTCGCATCTGCCCAGCTTCGGCGCGCGCAATGGAAAGCAAAGCGTTGAACGTAGTCAGCAATCCGTCAGCCTCTGCAATATTGGCTTCCAGGGCGGCCTTGTGCTCTTCAGCAGAGCTGGAACGCAACGCATCTTCGGCCCGCGCGCGCAAACGGGTCAACGGTGTACGCAAATCATGGGCGACATTGGAGGACACTTCCTTCATGCCGGTCATAAGCCGATTGATCTGATCCAGCATGTCATTGAGACTTTCCGACAGGCGGTCAATTTCGTCACCAGTACCCGACACCGGCATCCGTTCACCCAGGTCTCCGGCCATAATTGCGCGGCTTGCGCCGTTGATCTCGTCCACCCTGCGCAGGAAATTACGGCTCATCAGCAAGCCACCTCCAACTCCCAGCACAAGTGTCAGGCCAAGTGCCCAGAACAGGGATGTCCGGATAATCCGGTTGAATTGGCGTCGCTCTTCCACGTCGCGGCCGACGACCAGATGAAACCCGCCGTCCAGTCGAATAAAGAAAGCTCGTGCGGTGTGATCCACCAATCCCCTGCCCGTTTCATAGGGGAATTTGAAGTCAATAGTACCGCGCTCTCCGATGGCCTCGGCAGGCAGCGTCTGTAGATTGCCGGCAAGCCTGCGGCCCACTGCGTTGGTCAGGATGTAAACTGCTCCATCGGCATCCTGGCTGCGGGACTTGATGATCTCAAGCAATCCGCGAGGCCCGCGAATTCTGTACTGTTCCGCCAGACCCTGTACTTCCGCCTCTACCGTGTCTTCGGTCTGACGTTCCAGCAAAATGGCGGTATTCCAGTAAATATAAGCAAGGATAGCACCCACCGAAATGGCAAAAACAGTCAGATAGACCGCCGCCAACCGAAAGGTCGAGGTTCGCAGAAGTTTAAGCGCGGCCCGCACGAATACTGTATCCGGCACCACGAACCGTATGCAGAAGCGGTTCGCCGAATTCCTTGTCAATCTTGCCCCGCAATCGCGAAATGTGTACATCAATCACATTGGTCTGCGGGTCAAAATGATAGTTCCACACATTTTCCAGCAGCATGGTGCGGGTCACGACACTGCCGGCATTGCGCATCAGATACTCGAGCAGTTTGAACTCGCGCGGCTGCAACAGAATTTCCTCCCCGGCACGCGTCGCCGTGCGCGCCAGCAGATCGATTTCGAGATCCGCAACTTTCAACTTGGTTGTGTGCGGGGTTGCGTCCTGGCGGCGGCGCAACGTTTCAACCCGGGCCAAGAGTTCGGTGAAGGCATATGGCTTTGCAAGATAATCATCACCACCTGCACGCAAGCCAATAACTTTGTCATCCACTTCACCCAGCGCCGACAAGATCAGTACAGGCGTCGTAATATTTTCTCCGCGAAGCGTCTTGACCACTTCCAGCCCATCCATGCCCGGCAACATCCGGTCCATGATGATGACATCATGGCCTTGCTCCCGGGCCAGCGCCAAGCCGTCCGTTCCATTTACGGCAAGATCAACCACATGGCCTTCCTCGACCAGTCCTTTTTCAAGCCAGCTGGCGGCTTCGCTATCATCTTCTACAACTAGAATTTTCATGCGATCTGAATCCACAACCTGTTTATCTGTTGTTCGTGCACATTTCAGCGGACAAATGCAAGTATGCCTCTCAGTGGACAAGGCAAGTGTGCCTCCGTATTCCTCTTGTTTCAGATGACCATTGGCAGGGGGGGCGGGAGGTCTACCCAAAACAATACTGTGAGGCACACGGAGGCACGAAGGCGGCGTTGGTACAGAGGGGGCAGAAATAACGCCGCCGTACTCCCTATATAGTATCAACTGTTTGCAATGTTAAGTGCAACAAAACGTTGCCCACGATCATTTTTTACTAACAGCAATACCGGAGATTTGCCGGATTTTGATGTTGATTGGCGAATTGCAGCAGCAGCGGCCTCGGGTTGATCGACAGATGCACCGTCAATCTCCAGGATCACATCACCTGGACGGATGCCCTGTTCTGCTGCCGGCGAACCAGGCATGACGTTGGCAACCACAACACCTTCCCCATCTTCAGCAGGCGCCAGCGCCAGTCCAAGCTTCCTGTCCGCGTCCGACTCGCTGTCGCTTCGGGGCGTCATGCCAGCAAGCTTTTCACCCGGCATTGTGCCAATGGAAACATCGATCTTGCGCTGTTTTCCGTTCCTGAACACCGTCATCTCGACAGATGTTCCGGGTTTCAGTTTTGCCACTGCACGCGACAATTCCTTGGGGCCCTTAACGTCTGCACCGTCTACTTTCAGAATGGTATCGCCTCTGCGCAGACCCGATTTTTCAGCCGGTGAATCTTCGGTAACCGCCGCAATCAACGTGCCCATCGGCTCGTCCAGTCCAATACTGGTTGCGATATCCTTCGACACAGGCTGAATCTGAACGCCCAGCCATCCTCGTGTTACGTTTCCATCATCCTTCAAATCGCCGACGATGTCTTTAGCTGTTGATGCCGGAATAGCAAATCCAATGCCCACGCTTCCACCGGATGGTGAGAAAATCGCGGTATTGATACCGACAACTTCCCCCTTGAGATTGAAGGCCGGGCCACCAGAATTGCCCCGATTGATAGGTGCATCAATCTGCAGGAAATTGTCATAAGGCCCCGCACCGATGTCGCGGCCGGCAGCTGAAATAATCCCGGTTGTTACCGTTCCACCAAGGCCAAACGGATTACCAACCGCAACCACCCAGTCACCCACGCGAGGCTTGTCGGTGGCAAACTTCACCGGCGTGAACTTGTCACTGCTGTCGATTTTCAGCAGGGCAAGATCAGTCTTCGGGTCGGTTCCAATAACTTTGGCATCAAATTCACGGCCATCGGAAAACTTGACCGTTACTTCACTGGCCCCCTTGATGACGTGATTGTTGGTGACTGCATAGCCATCCTCAGAGATTATGAAACCGGACCCTTGTGAGGTACCATTACGGCGGTGTGGTTGGGGCAATGCTCCTCCATTCCGGCCGGGCTTGTTTCGGAAGAAGTGTTCAAACGGCATTCCTTCGGGGAAGCCGAACTGGAACTGCCGGCGCCCATCCCGAAAACCCTCGCCGTCTTGTGCCGCGACAGGGGTGAATTTGCTTTGCACGGATACAACCGACGGCATCACCGTCTCGACCAGATCGGCAAATCCTGCAGCAGGTGCAGTATTAAGGGAAATTGAGGTTTTTGCAGTTGCTTCTGCACCGGCATGGCCAATTGTACCGGTCAGCGCGGTGGCCCCCAGCAGACCGGCAATCATAAGGGCATAAACGGCGTGGCGGCCTTTCGGGCCATGTTTGCGGCCTTTCGGGCCATGTTTAACGTGAGTAGTCATTTCGGCAAAATCTCCATAGCAAGGAATTGAAACTTTCCAATGCGTAGAGATTTACCAAATGTCACATTACACGAGGGTTTCCGGCGGGTTAAAACACGTTAATCTTTTGATAGCTCACTCGACAACCCTGGTCACGACCGCGGCTTCGGCCTCAAGCGTGCGATGGACGGGACATTTACCTGCAATTTCCTCCAGTTTGCCTCTCAGTTCGGAGGAGATGTCGCCGTCGACTGAAATGGTGCGTTCGAACCGGTCAATCTTGCCGGTCTTGCCTTCACCGCAATCCTTGCAGTCATCAGCGTGAACCTTGCCGTGGCTTACATCGACAGTAACCCGTCCAAGCTGCAGTTTCTTGAAGTCGGCATACATGCGCAGTGTCATGGATGTACAGGTACCAAGCGCAATCGAGAGGTAGTCATAAGGTGATGGGCCTGACCCGTCACCGCCCACTGATGACGGTTCATCAGCCAATAGGTGATAATCATCGACAAGGACATCCTGCTGGAACTTGCCCCTGCGGGTCTCGCGTACCCTGACTATGCCGGCAGGAGCCGGTTTCGGGCGCTCCGCCGCCGGCATGAATCTGTTGGCCCATCCGGCCAGCAAATCGGCGACAAATACCGCGTCCTGGCGGCGTGACAACAGATGATCCGCGCCATCCAGCGAAACAAAGCTTTTCGGATGCTTGGCCGCCAGGAAAATGGCTGAAGCATTTTCGATACCGACGGTCTGATCGAGTGGCGCGTGGAACACGATCAAGGCCGGTTTCAGGGCCGCAATCCGATCTTTCAGGCTGGTTCCGCGCACATCGTCGAGAAACTGCTTCTTGATGGTAAACTCGCGACCCGCCAGAGACACCTTGGCTTCACCACTACTTTCGATGGTATCCAGACTGGCCTGAAAGTTGTGGACCACGTGCTCAGCGTCGGACGGAGCCCCGATGGTTGCCACGACCTTGAGTTCCGGCATGTCGCCGGCAGCAGCCAGGACAGCTGCCCCTCCCAGGCTATGGCCAATCAACAGCTCCGGCGCTGCATGGTGTTCTCGCAACCAGTTTGCTGCCGCCAGCAGGTCTGCAATATTGGACGAGAAATTGGTGTTGGCAAACTCACCTTCACTGGCGCCGAGACCAGTGAAATCAAACCGCAGGGTGGCAATGCCACGGGTCGCCAGGGCGGAGGCGATTCTGCTGGCAGCGAACACATCCTTTGAACAGGTGAAGCAGTGCGCAAAGAGCGCGTAGCCCCTGATTTCCCCGTTTGGCGAATCCAACCGGGCGGCCAGCGTCTCGCCTTGCGAGCCTTGAAACTCAATCCGTGTTGAGGTGATGGCCATCGGACTATTCCTTCGATTTGAGAATGTCATCGAGCCTCGCCTGCTCGTCGGCGGACAGGGCTTGTTCCGGTATTGCGAGGCTGGATCCTTTGCGCCTGCGCAGGAAGATCACTACAGACCCGATCAGCAGGATTGCGAACGGACCGCCCCACAACAACAGGGTGCGGGAGTTGAGACGCGGCTTCAGCAACACAAACTCGCCATACCTCGACACAAGATAGTCGATCACCTGTGCATTGGTTTCGCCCTCGACGAGACGCTCGCGGATCAGCACGCGTAAATCCTTGGCCAACGGCGCATCGCTGTCATCGATGGACTGGTTCTGACACACGAGACAGCGCAACTGCGTCGACAAAACGCGCGCGCGCGCCTCAAGAGCCGGATCGCTCAGTATTTCGTCCGGCTGCACGGCAAGCGCGGCAGGCAGTGTGCTCAAAACAAAAACAGCGGCAATGAAAAGGCGGCGTAGCATGGGTCTTACTCCGCTGGTTGTACGATCGGGGTTTTTGCCTTCTTCGGTGCTCCAACACGATAGCGCCGATCGAACATCGAACAGCACCCGCCCAGGAACATCAATGCCGCCCCCAGCCAGATCATCCAGACAAGCGGATGGAAATAGAACCGGACCGTACGACCATCTTCAGCCACGCGATCCCCGGCCACCACATAGAGATCTCCATCGATGAACGGTTCAATGCCAACTTCCGTGGTAGGTTGGTTCGACGGCTTGAAAACGCGCTTTTCGGACCAGATTTCAGAAATTTGGGCACCGCCGGAAGAGATATTGAAACGTGCTCTGTCAGCTGTGTAGTTCGGGCCGGTCACGGGATTCTCACCCAGGAAAGTGACCGTCCTGCCAGCGATTTCCTGGGATTCGCCCGGCTTCAGTACCGTCACTATTTCCTGCTTCCAGGACGTGATGGCGACAACCCCGATTACCATGACACCGACACCGGCATGCGCGATCATCATACCCCAGGCTGCTCCAGGCAGCCCCTTGAGGCGTGCCAGGGCGACGGTGAACGGAACCGACATAAACTTGGCCCGATTGAACATCTCCTGAACGCTGGCCGCAATCAGCCATGCGCCGAGGGCTGCACCAAACGGTGCAAGCCAGGGACCACGCCATTGCCATGCCATCGCGGCAACCGCCACGACCACCGCAACGACGGCAGATGCCCAGAGCCGCTGCGCGGCTGCCCACATATCAGCCCTTTTCCAGGACATCATTGGTCCCAATGGCACCAGCAACAGCAGCGGCAAGATCAGTGGACCGAATGTCATGTTGAAGTATGGCGGGCCAACGGAAATTTTTTCCCCGGTAATTGACTCCAGCAACAACGGATACAGTGTTCCGATGAACACCGCTGCACAGGCGGCCGTCAGCAGCAAATTATTAACGACCAGTGCGCCTTCACGGCTGATCGGTGCAAACAGGCCGCCGGTCTTGATCGTCGGGGCACGCCAGGCGTAAAGCGTCAGCGCGCCACCAATAAAGACACACAATATGCCAAGTACGTAGACACCTCTTGCGGGGTCAACTGCAAATGCATGGACCGATGTAAGCACTCCGGACCGCACCAGAAAGGTACCCACCAGCGACAATGAAAAAGCCAGGATTGCCAGCAGAATGGTCCAGACCTTCAGCGCATTGCGCTTTTCGACAACGATGGCGGAGTGCAACAGAGCCGTCGCTATCAGCCACGGCATGAACGATGCATTCTCAACCGGATCCCAGAACCACCAGCCGCCCCAGCCCAGTTCGTAATAGGCCCACCAGGACCCCAGTATGATGCCCGAAGTCAGAAACATCCACGCGGCCAGCGTCCACGGCCTCACCCAACGTGCCCAGGCTGCATCGACCTTGCCTTCGATCAGGGCGGCAACGGCGAAAGAAAATGCGATGGACAGACCCACATAACCCGCATAGAGCAGCGGCGGATGAATGGCCAGCGCTGGGTCCTGAAGGATCGGATTCAGCCCCTGGCCTTCTATTGGCGCCGGATCGAGGCGGTTAAACGGGTTGGACGTCAACAGGATGAAAGACAGAAAGGCGACAGAGATTGAACCCTGTATGGCGATCACTCGTGCCTTCAGGCTTGGCGGCAAATTACGGCCGAATAGGGCAACGGCGGACCCAAACAGCGCCAACACCATGACCCACAGCAACATGGAGCCTTCATGGTTACCCCAAACACCGGAGATTTTGTAAACCAGCGGCTTATCGGAATGCGAGTTCCGCACTACATTTTCAACAGAAAAGTCCGATGTAATGTAGGCCCAGGTCAGACAGCCGAAAGACAGTGCAATCAAGCCGAACTGCAAAACGGCTGCCGGTGGAGCAACCGCCATCAGGCGTCCATCACCGCGCCAGGCTCCATACATCGGCACGGCAAACTGGTAAAGAGCGGTGACAAACGCCAGAATTAGTGCGAACTGGCCAATTTCCGGGCTCATTGGGTACCCTCTTTTGCTTGCTCACTATTTTGCTGCCAGACGCCTTTTTCTTTCAAAGCGTCAGCCACTTCACGTGGCATGTAATTCTCATCGTGTTTGGCCAGCACCGTATCAGCCTTGAAATTGCCGCTCGCGTCCAGCACGCCTTCTGCAATTACTCCCTGACCTTCGCGGAAAAGATCCGGCAAAATGCCGACATAGGTTACCGGCAAGGTACCGGCCGTGTCTGTGACCTTGAACGACACAGTCTTGCCTTGACCGCGAACAATCGAGCCGTCCTCTACAAGACCTCCCAACCGGAACCGCGTGCCCGGCTTTACACCTTTTTCGACAACGTCGCTAGGTGTGTAGAAAAAGGTAATAGTGTCCGACAGCACATACAGGATCAAACCGGCGGCAAGGCCAAGGGCACCCAGACCGGCCAAGATCAGTGCTCCGCGTTGCTGTTTACGTGTCATCGCCATATCAATTCGATCCTGCCGTTGTCATTATAGTCCAAGCGCCTTGCGGGTCTGCTCCAGCTGGTTAACCGCCTTCTGATCATTCTTGAGAGCTTCTGCGGCCCTGTTTAATGCGTCGGCTGCCTTGTCCTTCTCGCCAAGCACCATGCGCGCACGAATGAGCCTCAGCCAGCCGTCGATATCTGAACCATCCGTCGCAAGGCGCTCATCCAGACCTTCAACCATGGAACGGATCATCGCCGTGCGCTCACCGGCATCGAGTTGCTGACCCTGCCTAATCTGCTCTTCAGTCAGAGCCGGGCCTTTGGGCAACTGACCTCCGGCAGAGCGGATCTGCTGTTCCACCGTAGCCCGCCACGGAGCATCGGGTGCACTTTCTGCCAGTATGGCATTCCAGCCGGTGAGAGCCTCGGCAGTCTTGCCTTCCTGCCGCAATCCAAGAGCAACGTAAAACCTGGCTTTCATGTGTTGCGGCGCGGCTTTCTGGACAGCTTCAAAAATCTCCTGGGCTTCCTTGCTGACCAGACCATTGTTGGCCAACACCAGGCTTTCACCCATATCGGTCATCAAATCTGCATCGGGACCGGACAGGGCGAGTGCCTTGCGATAGGCGTTGGCCGCGTCGGTAAATCTTCCGATTCGCTTATAAGCCGGAGCCAGCACTATCCAGCCGCGTGCATCATTGGGCTTCTGCTCCAGATGCTTTTCCACCTGCCGTACCATGGCAGCCATATCCTGATTGGCAACAGCCCCATCAATCCGCGCCTGTAAGGGTTGGGGCGGCAGGTCAGGACGGCCGATCACAAGGTAAACACCCAGTGCTATGACCGGTACCGCAATCACAGTTGCAACACTCAGCCATGCTGGAACAGGCCGCGCAACCTTCTTTTTTGAAGCGAGTTCTGCCTGGGCTGCCAGGATGCGCCGCGAAACTTCATTGCGCGCGGCATCTGCTTCCGTTTCCGGAATCAGGCCAGCCTTCTGATCACGTTCCAGTTCGGCCAGCTGATCACGATACACAGCAAGATCGAAAGAGGCGCGCTCAACGCTGTCGTCTTGGGGCCGGTTGCGCAAAGGAGACAACAGCGCCAGCAAAACCACGGCCGTCAAAACCGCAAATGTAATCCACAATACCATATCACCACTTAGCAATCGCGCCGGCAGCAAGACAACACACAAATCAGCGAGTTTAACGTCACCGCGCCCATCGTGTCATGCAGCAGTGTCGCACTTCCGGGTCTGAATGTCGCAATCATTTGGTGATCGTCAAGGCAGTTTGCTAGATTGCGCACCAGTTAATCCGGCTCACCATGTGTTGAGAACCTGTACGGAAGACCGCCGATGAAACGTTACTCAGTATTCTCGCTCGCCAGAAACGCACTGAACTATCACAAGGATTGGGAGCGAGTGTGGCGTAGTCCTGATCCAAAGGACGAATATGACGTTGTCATTGTGGGCGCCGGCGGTCATGGACTCGCAACCGCTTACTATCTCGCCAAGAACCACGGCGTTACCAACATGGCAGTCATTGAAAAAGGCTGGCTTGGCGGCGGTAATACAGGGCGGAATACAACCATCATTCGCTCCAATTACCTGCAGGACCCGTCTATCGCAATCTACGAGCTGGCGCGTTCGCTGTATGAGACCCTTTCCCAGGAACTGAATTACAACATGATGTTCTCGCCACGCGGTGTGTTGATGCTGTGTCAGACGGAGCATGAACTGCGGGCTTTCAAACGTACTGCCCATGCCAATCGCCTGGCCGGCCTCGATTGCAGGATGGTCGATGCGACAGAGGTCAAACACATCGTGCCGATTATCAATGACAGTCCCGATGCACGCTACCCGATTCTTGGTGCCTACTATCAACCGCGTGGCGGCACCGGTCGCCACGACGCCCTCGCCTGGGGGTATGCGCGGGCTATCGACGATATGGGCGTCGATGTCATCCAGAATTGCGAAGTGACCGGCATGTTGCGCTCAGGCGGCAAAATCACCGGTGTTGAAACCAGACGCGGCACAATTCGCGCCAAAAAGGTTGCGGTTGTCACCTCGGGTCACACGTCAAACATCATGGAAATGGCCGGCGTGCGCTTGCCGGTGGAAAGTGTTTGCCTGCAGGCACTGGTATCAGAACCCATCAAGCCGGTTATCGACTGTGTGGTCATGGCCAATACCGTGCACGGTTACATGAGCCAGTCGGACAAGGGCGAGCTGGTGATTGGCGGAGGGGCAGACCCCTACAACAATTATTCGCAACGCGGGTCTTTCCCGGCCATCGAACACACAGTTTCGGCACTGGTTGAAACCTTTCCGATCATTTCCCGGCTGCGTATGCTGCGCCAATGGGGCGGCATAGTCGACATGACCGGGGATCGCTCGCCAATTATCAGCATGACCGATGTCGACGGGTTATATGTAAACTGCGGCTGGGGGACGGGCGGATGGAAGTCCATTCCCGGTTCCGGCTTCGTGTTCGCAGACACCATTGCAAATGATCGGCCGCACCCCATCGCGGAACCGTTTGGACTTAACCGCTTCACCGAAGGCCGCTTCATTGATGAAAGCGTCGCCGCAGCCGTAGCGCACTAGGAGTAATGAAATGCTGATTGTTCATTGCCCGGTATGTGGGATTGAAGGTGACGAAACCGACTTCCACTGCGGTGGCCAGGCCCACATTGCCCGCCCAGCAACATCCGACCCGGCGAACATCACAGACACTGAACAGCGCGACTACCTGTTCATGCGGTTCAACCCCAAGGGCCTGCATTTTGAGCGCTGGCGCTGCGATCGCGGTTGCGGCAAGTGGTTTCATGCAGCGCGCGATACTGCTTCACTGGAATTCAAGGCGTTTTACGGTATCACCGAGTTGCCTCCCGCCGATGTGATGAAACAGGCAAGTGGCCAATGGGCGGCGTTCTTCAAACAGGCCACAGCAAGCAAGCCTGCCGGTAAAAAAACCGCAACGAAGAAAACACCGGCAAAGAAGACTGCCGCACGAAAAGCTGCTTCAGCTAAGGCGAAAAAGTCATGACCGGCAAACCCTACAGACTCCCTGAGACGGCGGCCAAGGGCTCACGCATTGATCGCTCACGGCAGGTCTCATTCAGTTTCGACGGTACGAAGATGACCGGATTTGTGGGCGATACGGTCGCATCCGCTGTTCTTGCCAGCGGGCGCAAGGTGATGGGCCGCAGTTTCAAGTATCACCGGCCACGCGGCCTTATCGGACTCGGTTCCGAAGAGATGAACGCACTGATTGGTGTGGGTGAAGCCGGTCGCAAGGAACCAAACCTGCGAGCCACACAGGTAGAGCTTTATGATGGACTGGTCGCGACCAGCCAAAACCGCTGGCCGAGCCTGGATTTCGATATCGGTATCATCAACAACAAACTCTCACGGTTTTTGCCCGGCGGTTTTTACTACAAGACATTTATGTGGCCGCGCAGGTTCTGGGAAAGCGTATATGAACCGTTTATCCGCAATGCGGCCGGCCTGGGAGAAGCGCCGCTCGAACCCGACCCGGACACTTATGAACAAATGCATGTACATGCAGATGTGCTGGTCGTCGGCGGCGGGGTTGCGGGAATTGCCGCCGCGCATGCTGCAGTTTCATCGGGTAAGCGGGTCGTTCTGGCTGATGAAAACCTTGTACTGGGTGGTGTGGCCGATATCTCTGCTGGTGATATCGATGGTCTTGCCCAGACTGACTGGATTGCAGCTCGCCATGCTGAATTTGAAAGATCGGGCAATTGTCACGTGCTGACCCGCACAACCGTGGTCGGACACTATCACCACAACTACGTACTGGCTGCCGAGCGGGTAGCAGATCATGATCCTGATCTGCTGGCCAAGGGAGCGCCACGCCACCGGCTGTGGAAAATAAGAGCGGACCAGATCATCGTGGCCTCCGGTGCACTGGAACGGCCTATTGCGTTTGCCAATAATGATCGTCCCGGCATCATGATGGCGTCGGCTGCACGCGGCATGATTGAACGATATGCAACCTCGCCGGGCATGAACGGCGTCATTTTCACCAACAATGACGACGGCTATCTGACAGCATTGAAACTGCATGAAGCAGGCGTCGCGGTCAGCCGGGTTATTGATGTGCGAAAAGAGGCAGATTCAACGCTTGCGGACGCGGCACGCCAGGCGGGTCTCGATGTGCAGGCAGGAGCAGCGATTGCTGCTGTCGAAACCCGCTCCGGCGGCAAGGAAATCACGGCCATCAAGATTGCCCCCTACTCGACTGGTCGCGGCAGGGTGGTCAATGAAGAAAGAGTGGATTGTGATTTTGTTGCAGTGTCCGGCGGCTACAATCCGGTAGTGCATTTGTGGTGTCACAATGGTGGAAAACTGAGATTCGATGACGCCATCCAAAGCTTCCGTCCGGACCGGCACGATGATGCGATCATGGTCGTTGGTAGTGCCAATGGCACTTTCGACCTGAAGGCCTGTGTTGAAGAAGGTCTTGCCGGTGGCGAGGCAGCCGCAAAAGCGCTCGGCAGCAAGCTTGGGAAAACTCTCAAGAAACCGGCCATCGAGGCTCAGCATGCCGGGCCCATTCAGCCGATCTGGTTCGCCCCCGCCACCGGAAAGTACAATGAGGGCAACAAGCATTTCATCGACTTCCAAAATGACGTGACAGCAGCGGACCTGGAACTGGCACAGCGCGAGGGCTATGAGTCGGTTGAGCACACCAAGCGGTACACTACCCTGGGCATGGCAACCGACCAGGGCAAGACGTCCAATATCAACGGGCTTGGCATAATTTCAGATGCGACCGGCAAACGCGTTCCCGAAATCGGCACCACGACGTTTCGCCCGCCCTATACCCCCTATTCGTTCGGCTCTATTGCGGGGACCAAAAAGGGGGAACTGTTTCTGCCCGTCCGCCGCACAGCGATTTTTGACTGGCACAAACAACAAGGCGCTACCTGGGAACCGGTCGGACAATGGCGGCGTGCCTATTGCTACCCCAGGAACGAGGAGACCAAACAGGACGCTATCAACCGGGAAATCCTGGCTGTGCGCAATCAGGTCGGCCTGCTCGATGCATCCACGCTCGGAAAGATTGAGATCAAGGGTCCTGATGCAGCCAAATTGCTCGACCTCGTATATACCAACATGTTCTCAACTCTCAAAACGGGCAAGGCGCGCTACGGCCTGATGATGAACGAGATGGGTTTCTTGATGGACGACGGGGTCACGGTTCGACTGAGCGATGATCACTTCCTCATGCACACAACATCCGGTGGCGCCGACAATATAGTGGCATGGCTTGAAGAATGGCTGCAGACCGAGTGGACATCGCTGAAAGTGTTCGTTACCCCGGTAACGGAACAATGGTCGCAATTTGCCATCGCCGGGCCCAAGGCCCGTGCGGTTCTCGACAAGCTCGACAGCGATATTGACCTGTCGCCCGAGGCCTTTGAATTCATGAGTTATCGTGAAGGCAAACTGGCCGGGTATCCCGTCAGGATCTTCCGGATCAGTTTTTCGGGCGAGCTGTCCTATGAAATAGCCACTCCGGCAGGATATGGGCGCGGATTGTGGGATACACTGATGCAGGCTGGCGAGGCCGAAGGCATTACGGCTTATGGCACCGAGGCGTTGCACGTCCTGCGCGCCGAAAAAGGTTTTATCGTCATCGGCGATGAAACAGACGGCACCGTGACCCCGCATGACGTCGGTTTGAGCTGGGCGGTTTCGAAGAAAAAAGATGATTTCATCGGCAAACGCTCGCTGGGCCAGGCGTTTTTGGCCGCTCAGGGCCGCAAGCAACTGGTCGGCTTGCTGACCACTGACCCGCAGGAAGTGCTGCCCGATGGTGCGTATTGTGTTGACGATGTCAAATCCGCGCCGCCGATGAAAATGACAGGACATGTGACGTCCAGCTACTTCAGCCCCACATTGCAACGTTCAATAGCCATGGCGCTTATACAAGGTGGTCAAGACAAGATGGGAGAAACGGTCTCGTTCCCCATGGACGGCGGCAAGGTGGTTGAAGCAAAAATTGTGTCACCGGTATTCCTGGACGCAGAAGGGAAACGGCAGAATGTCTGAAGCAATCTACACCAGCCCGCTCGGTCATCTGGACGACTATGATGATGCCGCAAACCTGAGTATCGCCATCGAGGAAATCTCTGACCGTGGCATGATCGATTTGCGTGGCGAAGCAGACGCGACAAATTTCCGGCAGGCAGCCAAAGCACTATTGGGTGTTGACCTGCCATTGAAACCACGCAGTGCTGCAAGCAACGGTGACGTGACAATACTGTGGTTGTCGATTGATCAATGGCTGATCTGTTGTCCACGTGACAAGACGACAGGGTTGGTCAGCAGGCTGCGCCAAAAGCTCGGGGCAATTCATTCTCTGTGCGTGGATGTCAGCGATGCCCGGGCTGTTATTCGTTTGCAGGGCGACAATGCACGTGAGGTCTTGATGAAAGGCTCATCTGTCGATTTCACCCTGCCGGAATACCGGGCCGGGATGGTTCGCCGATTGATGTTTGCCGAGATTGCCGCGTTGGTCCACATCGTGTCTGACGAACCGTGCACCGTTGACCTGTACGTGTTCCGGTCATTTGCCGATTACACATGGAAATGGATCAAGGCGACCGCCAAACCTGCCGCCAGCATCGGGCTTTTCGGGAGCGGTTGAACAGACAACTTCGTAACCATCATATGCAAGTGAACCATCGATCTGGGGAGCTGCCCGAGATTTGAGTCCATTCCCAAATGTGGTTTAGAATGATGTCTTCAACGGCTGTTGTCGCATTTCTTTTTCACAGAACCGGTATCCACTTTTGTGGGAAATGCCCTAGCGCGGATACGCCGATAACCAGTCGAACAGTTTGTCAAAACCGCCGAATGGATACATATGGGGACCGATTATCTTGAGCTCCGGGCTGGTTGAATGCAAAACGGCAAGGTCTTCAATGAATTTATCCGGGGTCGAAACGCTCAACAGCTTGCTGATGTTCAAGGCCTGCTTGCGGATGAACCGGGCCGAATTTCCAACACCACAAACCGCTGCATACCTGGCAAGCGTCTTGATTGAGGCGGGACCGGGAATACCGATGAAGGCAGGTAAATCGATGTCATTTTTGCGCAATGCCATGGCCCAGGACGCGACAGGTTTTGCTTCGAACAGGAACTGAGTAGATATAAACCCCTCCAGACCCGCGTTGTTTATGTAGGCCTGCTTGTCACTCAAAGCCTGCATCAACATGCCCTCGCCGTGCGCTTTGGCGATGTCTGCATTTCCCTCGGGATGGCCCGCTATGCCAAGTGCCTTAGCGCCGTTTGCCTCGAAAACGCCGGTTTCCATCAATTGCAGCGCACAGTGGTAATCACCGATTGGCTCAGGCGCACCGCCGCCCAACACAAGGTAGCGCGTAACATCGCCGGATTTGGCCAACCGTTCTACCCGGGTTTTCAAATCATCTTCATTGCGGACAAACCGCGCCGGTATGTGAGGCACCGGTTCAAGTCCGAACTTCCGGATTTCTGCCATGGCCGCAACCTGGTCTTCAAGGTGAGATGGATCCACCAGCGCCACAAAAACACGCGTTCCAGGCGCCACATTGTGCGCAATCAGTGGCAGCTTTTCGGCCTGACGCGGTGTAATTTCCAGCGTCATGTTGTTCAGGAAAGCGTTTGTGGCTGATTGATTGCCAATAGCCGTTATGGTTGTTTGCGGTGCGATACCCATTGACGTAGTCCTCATAAGCAGATAGCTGCAGATCATGCGTTATTTGTCTATAGACAGGCATGGTTTTTGCGACTTTGGAGTGACAGATGCGACGCGTATCCACACATTGCGGTTTGCGTGTGCCATCAGTAACGGTTCGGGACAGATAAATGGATTGACCAGAGCGCCCCTCAACCTTGCTCACAGAACGAGGAAAACCTGAGGCTCATGTTCGGAGACAAATCTAGAGATTTGCCAATGCGCATTGCC